>Ga0180432_10000456_pt1 | contig 66766 bp, 67 predicted proteins | sample SS_ome_10_FD_132414 | JGI IMG/M metagenome (GOLD analysis project Ga0180432, IMG submission 132414) | Hypersaline lake sediment archaeal communities from the Salton Sea, California, USA - SS_1_MS_2 metaG | ecosystem: Environmental > Aquatic > Non-marine Saline and Alkaline > Hypersaline >...
AAGCCAGGCGTTTTTGGGCGAGGACTGGGCGAAGTACACGCCGCTGTTCGCGCCGCTGGACTTGTACGTCGGCGTTGCCCAGGACGTGAAGGTCGAGCGTTTCACGATGCAGCCCGAAGGCGGGCCCAAAAAGGTCCACGACATCCTGACCTGTCCGCGGTTCACGATGGACGGCAAAAAGAGCGTTACTCAGCCGCGATTCCGCAACCAGCGAACGCGTTTCCGCTACCGCCTGCAAAACTTCAAGACGGAAAAGGGCGACCCGGTGACCGTGCCGCTGACGATCAAGGAGCACGTCGACGGGGAGTGGATCATCGAGAAGATCGTTTTGAAGGAACTGGAAGGCGAGCGGAACGAGCTGGTCGAGAAGGAGATCCCGCACGGGGCCATTTTCAAGACGAACCGGATCGACGTGAACAACGTCGAGTTCGAGATGCAGCTCCCGCCGACCACGATCGAGAAGAAGTACGACCTGTACGTAACGATCCTGCGCAAATGGCGCCGGTATTGATGCTACACGGGTGGCACGGGCTGCTTGTCAGCCCGTGTTACGTGGCTGCTTGTCAGCCCGTGTTACATGGCTGCATGGATAACCCGAGATCTATGCCTACACCGCACGCGCTGACAAGCAACCCATGCCACCCGGCTATTTCTACGGAGCTATTTGAGGCCGGCGTAACTGCTATCGCGCGAGTTTCAAGCGATAAACGCGTCGCGAATCGGCCGGCCCGTCCGCGACGAGCACGGCGGAGTCGATCTCCCGATGCTCCCGATGATATTCGAACGGCTTGCCGGTCACGGGATTGATCGGGAGGGGCACGTTTTTGATTTCGTCAAGTCGTTCGGGCAACCGGCCTTCGTGCTCGGCGGCGAACAGCCGGATGGCTTCGACGCATCGCAGCGCGGCGGTGCGGCGCTGCGATTCGGCCACGCGAAGATGGCAGGCCCCGATCGCCGGAAGCAGGGTGCTCGCAAGCGGGACGACTTCCTTCTCCTTGGCGACCTCTTTCATGTGCCGGTCGGCCTTCTCGATGGCCGGGCGGGCTTGCCAGTATGGCACGTGGAACCACTTGAACATGTCGTCGCGGAGTTCTTCGTACGTGGCGAAAACGTGACGGACCACGACTTCGGCGTGCGACATTTCGTCGATGGGCCGCCCGGGCTCGGCATGGCGGCTGAGTTCCTCGACGTGGCGGCGCAGTTCGTCGGCCTCTTCGTCGTTGCCCTCCTGTTCGAGTCCCTTGATTTCCCGTTTGAGATTCTCGATGTGTTCGAGCATCTCTTGGCGTTCCCGTTCACGGTGTTTGCGGCGCTCGGCCACTTCGCGCTTTGCGACGGGATATGCCTTCTCGATGAACTCCTCGATGTTAATGTCTTCCTCTTCCGGCGGCTCGCCCTCTCGTTGCGCCATTACGTTCCACGCCATTGTCATGCGGAGCACGTCCTCGAGAAGAACTCTCCAATGCTCCGGCGGCACGTCCTCGTGCAGGGCCTCTTCAAAGCCGGGGAAAAGCAGGCGGACGGTACCGGCCTCGAGTTGAAACGCCTTGCGGAGATCGATCATCGGATCGGGCAGGGCCGTGATCGTCCAGTACAAATTGGGCACGCCCGGCGCCTGGATCAGCATTTCCAATTGGTCGGTCATCATGTTGGCGATGGCAAGCCCAACCAGGCCGCTGACCAGGGTCGGCTGCTCGGCGACGTGCTGGGCCATGGCGTAGCCGGTCTGGAGGTTGCGGATTGCCTCGCCGTAGTCCCCTTTGGCGATGTGGAGCCGCGTGCGAAGCGCGATCACCCGGGCGAGGTTCCGCGCGGAGGACAACTCCGGCAGCATCAGCTCGAAGATGTTTTCCTCCTCATGGATCGGCAGCTCCCATTCACAGCGCGAGCGGCGGGCGGCCATCTCCGCATAGTGCAACGCGCCGTGAAACCGGTCCAAGGCCTCCCACACCTCCTCGCGCGGCAGGTCCTCGGGCGGCATCGCAAGCCACTCGTCGGCCTGCTCGACGGCCTCTTCCGGCGCGTCGGCCTGGGCCAGCAGCATGAACGCCTTCATGTAGAGCGGGGCCGCGTTGCCGGGCCGCTGTTCCAGAAGCGGGGGGAGGAGCTGGATTTCCATCGCCGGCCGGGGAACTTCCGCCGGGTGGACCGCAAGGTGGATTTCCTCAGCGGGCGGTTCTTCCGGCTCCGGACGTTCTTCGGCGGCTGCCAGCGTAAACGTCGCGGCCAGCATGACGCCGAGTGCTAGTAGATAAGATGCTGGTTTCATGGGATGGGATCCGAATCGTGGGTTGTCGAGGAACCCCCGCACGCAGTGCGGGGGCTTTGCGGTTTCGATCTGATTATCGCCGCCTCATCTCTTCGACGGCCTCGCGCAGTTCGCGGACTTCGTTGCGCAGTTGCTCGATCTGTTCGAACAGTTCACGGACGACATCTTCCGGGCGAGGCCCGCGCTTGTGTTCGCGGAGTTTTTGCTGGAGATCCTCGGCGGCGCGGTGGACGTGTTCGGCGACATCGGGTCTTCCGGCGGCGGCGAAGTGCTCGGCCGCCTCGTGCATCAGGTGGAAGGCTTCGGCCATGTGGCGTTCGGGCCCTTCGCCTTCACCCTCCGGGTGCCGTTCGCATTCTTCCATTCGCCGGTGGAGTTCACCGATTTCGCGTTCGACTCGCTCGGCTTCCTCGCGGTTTCCGTTTTCGAGGAGTTCCTCGCGCTCGCGCTGGAGTTGCTCGATACGCTCGATGATTTCGCGGTGTTCGCGGTCGCGTTCCTCGTCTTCGTCGCCTTCTTCTTCGTGTTCCCGGTGCTCGAACTCTTCGATTTCGCGCCGGAGATGTTCGGCCTCGCGCTCGACTTCTTCGGCTTCTTCGTTTTCGCCCTCCTCACGGAGATCGCGGATGTGTTCTTCAAGTTCACGGAGTTCGCGGTGGAGCCGTTCCAGTTCGCCGGCCTCTTCCTCTTCTTTATGCTCGGGTTCCTCGTCGTCGCCTTCGAGTTCCCGGAGTCGTCGTTCGAGGTGTTCGATTTCGTCGCCCATTCGTTCGACGTCCTCGTCCCTTCCGTCCCGTTCGGCCTCTTCGATTTCTCGTTCGAGCTGCTCGATTCGTTCGCCGATTTGGCGGCATTCGCGTTCGCGATCCTCGGGCCGTTGCGCCGCGGCGACTGCGGCCGCCAAGACAACGAAAACCGAGCAGAGAAACACCGTCGTCAGTAATCGTCGCATCGTTACACCTCCTGAATGCGGGGATTGGGTAGTGTGTCGTGGATCATGGGTCAACTGCCGAAAGACGGTTCGAGATCGGTCCGGGGACCGGGGCTCCACTTCGGAATCTCGGCGCCGGGCGCCGGTTGACGCGGCTTCAACTTGGGCAGAGCGTCGACGCCCCGGGCAACGACCATCCGGCGGAGTTGGAGGTAGTCGCCCCGGGGCTTCTTCTTTCGCTTCGGCGTCCGGTCGATTTTTTCGGGCCGCGCCGGAGTCTCGTCGCCCACGGTGGCGTCTTTGGCCAACTGCGGTTTCTCATGCCCGGCGGCGACGGGGGCTTGCTCCGGCTGCACGATTGGCGGTGCTTCTGCTTCTGCGGGCGGTTTCGCCGGAATGTAGACGGTCTTTTCAACGACCCGCGGGCCGCGGGTCAAAAGCATCCCGGCCAGCGTGACGGCCAGCAAGACCGACGCCGCCGTGGCGGACGGCCAGAGCCACGCCGAGTGCCGGCGCGGCGACTGCGCGCCGACCGCCTGACCGGCCAGGTACATCAACCGATCGCGGTCGATGGCAGATGCGGCCGGCGAGAGCGACGCCAAGGCCGCTTCGAATGCCGGGAGCCCTTTGTTCATTTTCTTCTGGGACATGATACACCCATTTTCTGTCTAAGCCGCGATAGTGCCGCTTCGTAGCGGCGGTGGGCCGTGCTGTCGGACGTGCTAATCAACCGGCCGATTTGCTGAAACGAAAGCCCGCCCCAAACGCGGGCGACGATCACCTCGCGGTCGGCCGGGGGCAACGTCTCCAGGACGTCGGTTACCGCCCCGGCGTCGATCGCGTCGTCGGCCGATCGGGTAAACCAATCCGGCCGCTGCCCGGCAACCGTCGCTTCGCGCCGCTTCCTCCGCCGGGCGGACCGCGCGGCACTGATTGCCTTGTTGCGAACCACCCGGTAGAGCCACGCAACCGGGTCGTCCGGCCGCCGGCGCTGGCCGGCCAGCCGGATCAGCGACTCCTGAACGACGTCTTCCGCCGAGCCGCACAGTTGCCGGGCGTACAATTCCAACGCAGCGGCGTGATGATCCAACACCCACCGTAACAACTCCGGCCCAACGGGCTCGGAAGCCGCCAAGCCGTTCGGGTTGTGGTCGTTTCCGTTCACCGTGAACCGTCGTTGTTTCCAGTCGCCGTAAGGAAGACGCCGCCGCGAGGGATTCATCCCGCAAGAATCCAGAAGAGCAAAACCTTCAACGTTGTCTCGATGGAGTCAACGCAGACAACACCGCCCCCTGGCGGGGGAAATGGTATTGTGGTATTGTACTACCGGAGCGCTAAGTCTGCAAACATGCAAAGCCGCAGTCGCGTTTGCCTCAGGCCGACATAAGAGTGACCAACATGGTTAGCAGGAATCAAATACCGGACATGGCTATCTGCCACAAATGTGGAAACCCGATGCGGGTGATCGATCTTGATGTTCGGGGCTCAGATGACTCCTTCGTGATCGAATGCTGTGGTTTTCAACTGACTGTCGAAGATGAAGAGGCATCACGCCAGTTGCGAGACTTGCTTCTGGAGTACCACGGCATCGCATAAATGAAGAACAGGACTACGCCCACCATGACCACTTACCATGCCGAAGGCTCCCCTGCGACCGAACTGAGCGACGGGCAACTGCGCGAAGCCCTTTTTGGCACGCTCAGAGGGCTCGGCGACCGGCGGCGGGTTTTGGCCTTGCCACCCGACTTCACGCGGTTCAACAGCCGCGGCGGGCAGCTTACCTGCATGGTCTACGAGTTCTTCGGCGAGAAGCTGACCGACGTGATGCCTGCCCTGGGGACCCACGTGCCGATGACCGACTGGCAACTCGAGAAAATGTTTCCCGGGGTGCCCAAGTCGCTGTTTCGCGAGCATCGTTGGCGCGAAGATGTGGTCACTGTCGGCGAAGTGCCCGGCGAGTTCGTTGCCGAGGTTACCGAGGGCATCTGCAACAAACCGTGGCCGGCCCAGATCAACAAGCTCGTCTGGCAGGGCGGACACGACCTGATCCTCTCGATCGGCCAGGTCGTTCCCCATGAAGTCGTCGGCATGGCCAACTACAACAAAAACATCTTCGTCGGCGCCGGCGGCGCGGAGGGGATCAACGAGAGCCACTTCATCGGGGCGGCTTACGGCATGGAACGCATGATGGGCCACGCCGATACGCCGCTGCGAAAAATCCTTAACTACGCCCAGGACAAGTTCTGCTCCCACCTTCCGCTGCTCTGGGTGCTGACGGTCATCGGTCTCGACGACCACGGCCGGCCGGTCACGCGCGGGCTGTTCATCGGCGACGACTCGGATTGCTTCTACCAGGCCGCCGAGTTGTCGATCCGCGTGAACTTCACCGTGCTGGCCGAAGAGTTGCACAAAGTCGTCGTCTACCTCGATCCGGAAGAGTTCCACAGCACGTGGCTGGGCAACAAGGCGATTTACCGCACCCGCATGGCCATGGCCGACCGTGGCGAATTGATCGTCCTGGCGCCGGCCGTAGAAACCTTCGGCGAGGACCCGGAGATCGACCGGCTGATCCGCAAGTACGGCTACCGCACGACGCCGGAGGTGATGGCCTTCATGCGGGACAACGAAGACCTGCGCGGCAATCTCTCGGCCGCCGCCCACCTGATCCACGGCTCGCCGGAAGGCCGCTTCCGGGTGACGTACTGTCCCGGCCACCTCACGCGCGAGGAAATCAAGTCGGTCGGCTACGGCTACGGAGAGTTGGAAACGATGCTCCAGCGTTACAACCCCGACCAACTCACCGACGGCGTCAACACAATGCCCAACGGCGAACAGATCTACTTCATCCGCAACCCGGCCCTGGGCCTCTGGGCCCACGAAGGCCGGCTATAACTCGACGTTACCTGAAGCGGACAGCAATGCTGGCTCTAGTCCTCGATGCCCTCACCATTCATCGATAACCGACCTGCCGTTGAGATACAGTGTTTTGAGCATCCATCCCTTGAGATGTTCCAACCCGGCGTCGGTGACTTGGTCGCCCCCGAGGTGCAGGCATTCGAGGTTCGTTAGGCCCTTGAGATGTTCCAGGTCGGAATCCGTGACTTGGAAGCTCTCAGCCGAGACCGTGCGGATGAGGAAGTCGATATGGACCACGCCGGGTGCCACTGTGGCACCCGTGGGAGCAGGGGAGACTATCCACTATCCACCATCCACTTCATTCGCCATTCTTCATTCGCTATTCCCGCCCCCCGCCAGCGGAAAAATATCGGGAAAATGGCTCGTTGGCTCAAAAGTGGCCTTGACACTCGGCCGCAAATAGAGTATACTATTGTTCATTATCTCGGTATCCACAAGAGCCGGCCAGGTAACCACGCTCTGGCGAGCGTAGCTACGGATTTTCAGACAGGGCGTCCTGAGATTCTCCGCTCTCGACTGCGGAAAGTTCCACCCGTCGATGCGCGGCCGGTTGCCCAGTTTAACAGGGGAATCGTCGACGCAAGTCGTTGTATTGTAGCAACTTGCGTCGCGCGGGATGCGCGGCGCCGGGGCAAGGGCGGCAACAAATGAGTCCAAAGGGGTCACGCCCGAAAGGAGGGTGGCTCGCGCCGTCTAATACGTTACGCCGCCGCGGACCATGACGGTCCCGTTCGGGTTGAAGTCGGGGGTCGCGCTTTGGTATTGAACCTCCCGGCCGAAGATGTAAGCGATCTCCAGCCGCGTATCGAGGCCGCCGGTTACCTTGCGTTCCACCCCAAGGATGATCCGCCAATCGCGATAGTTGAACACGTCGTCGCTCCCGTCGGCGCGGCGGATTGCCCAGGTCTCGCCGCCGAACTCGCCGGCCAGGTAACTCCAGTATTCGACAACGTCGTAACCGGAGAGCCGCGTGGCGATTCGGGGTCTGGGAAAGAGGGCCTCGACCTTGATCGCGTCGTTGGGGGTCCAAATCAGACCGCCGATCGGAATCACGTCGATGTCCAGGCGGTTGATATACGCCGCCCCGAGCACAATTTTCCATCTCGGCCCGTAAGTCCACATGGCGGCCGCGTGCCCGGTCAGGCGGAAGGCCTCGTCGCTGCTCTGCTCGAAATCGCTATAGACGCCCGGCGTGATCGCCAAATCGATTCCGAGCCACGGTGAGACTTGGTTGAGCCAGCGGAACTGCATGTAGGCGTCGTAGACCCTCGGCGGCAAGTCGGGCGTCTGCGGGCCGTCGATATAGCGGACGGCAAAGCCCGGCGTGACCACGAGCGGAGATTTCCGCGTCGGGCAGGGAAACCCGAAGACCGCTTTCAGACTGATTTCATCTCCGCCGAGGCCCTTGGCGCCGCCGCCCCGGGCGAGGTACGCACCGTCGAAAATGAGCTTTTGGAAGATGCCGTTTCGGGCCCCCGGCGGTAGGTCCGGCTCTTGCTGCAATTCCATCAGCGCCGGCCCCTCTTCGCCCGGCAACGGCAGGATGTCGGACGAGGAATCGGGGCGCGCAGCCAGCCGGGCGGGGTAAGCCTCCGGCTCCATCGCCGGAAGCCGGGTCACCTGTCCCGGCGACGGCGACGCAAGAAAACACCATGCGATGATTCCAACGGCGAGGAAAAGTCGGCAGTCGTGCATCATCGGGAGTTTTCGCGGCGGTTTCCGGGCGGATCAGCGGCGGGAACGGGCTAGTACGTCAAACCACCCCGCGCGAATATCATGGGGTTGGGCCGAAACGTGATTCCCTGCATGCGGGAGAAGACCTCGCGTTCGAACGAGATCCCTACCTCGAAGAGTCCGTCGAACAGCCGGGTGTTGTCCCACTCCAGCCCCAGCGCGGCTCGAAAGTCGTTGTAATCGACCGAGTCCATGAACGTGGTGACAAAAGGGGGAGAAGGCGGACGTTTCACGCTCCACTTGCCGCCGCCGTATTCCCCCCGCACGTAGAGCCACCACTCGGTATTCCCGTAGTTGGCCAGCCGTCGGGCCAGCTTCGGGTTGGGAAAGAGGATATCCAGTCTTGTCATGTCGTTCGGCGTCCAGATAATCCCACCGGCCGGAAGGAGCTTGATCTTGTTCCGGTCGAGATACCACACACCCGCCTTGATCTTGATGGTGGGCGAGAACGTGAGCACCGCCATTCCCTTACCCATGTAGCGCATGCTCTGCGCCGTTATCCGTTGAAAGTCGGAGTAGATACCGGTCCGAAACGATACCTCGCCGCCGAACCACGGAGTGATCTGCGGATTCCAGGCCGCATCGAGATACGCGTCGTAGGCCCTCGGCGGCAGGTCGAACGGCGATGGCGGGCCGGCCCAAAGGTGCATCGCAAAACCCGGCGTGATCAAAAGCGGCGTGAATGTGTTGCGAAAAAGCGGAATCGCAACCGTCGCGTTCATTTCCATGTCCTGAACGCCGAACTCCTCCATCCCGCGGCCGGGAATCCAGAGGTAGTCGAGCCGGACCGCCTGGATCACCTTCTGCATGTGCGCCAGCGAACTGGGAAAATTGGGACCGCCGTATTGAAAAGCCGGGTCCTGCGACAGCAACGGTTGAGGTACGTTCGGCGCCGCATACGGGTCCCACTTCGCTGGCGGCGGTTGGATCGTCCCGTCGAAGGTGGCCGTTGGCCCCGGGCCTACCGTCGTCGGACCGGGGGTCGGCGTCAAGGGCGCGGCCGAGGTCGACTCCGATTGTACCGGCGTCGGAAATCGTACCTTTTGCCCGAAGACAGGGACATTGACAAGCACCATGAGTGCAGCCGTCAGACCACACAATACTCTCGTGGTTTTCACGACAGATTCCCTAACAGAAAAGATTTTCGAGATGGGATTGGCAGAAAAGCCTCTTGGAGGACCCCTCAATATCAAGGAATTTGAGTTGGGTCAAGGCCGCTTCTGCAATTCGCCGGATGGCGACCGGTTTCGCCGCTTGTATTTCTTCGCCCACGCGATAGGATAGAGTCGCAGAGCCGGTAAGTCTTTCTGTATTGTGCAACCATCCCATTTTACCGTTCCCTCAATGACATGAGTTCGGCGAACCTTGATATCACTCATGTCTTGAAGCGGACCTTTGTCGCCCAGGCGGAATACCATTCCACCCTGGGCTCGACGAACGACCGGGCGGGGGAATTGGCCGCCCAAAACCCCGACGAATTGCCGATTCTGATTCTGGCCGACCGGCAGACCGCAGGCCGCGGCCGGGGGGCCAACCGCTGGTGGACCGGGCCCGGAAGTCTCACCATGAGCCTGCTCTTGAAGCCCGATTGGGAGACGGCTGCCGAGAACCCCTCGCCGCTTTTCGCATTGGCGGCCGCGGTGGCCGTCGTCGAAACCGTTGCCCCATTGCTCCCTCCACACGCAGTCGGCATCCATTGGCCGAACGACGTGATCGCAGCCGGGCGAAAACTCGGCGGCATCCTCGTCGAGATCCTGCCAAACCGCTACCATGTCGTCGGCATCGGCCTGAATACCAACAACCTCATGGCCGACGCCCCCCGGGAATTGCGGTCGACGGCCATCACGATGCGGGAACTGAGTGGCAGCGCCCACGACCAAACGTCCATTCTCATCACCTTGCTGGATCATCTGGAAAGCTGCTTCGCCGAGTTGGCGACGGCACCCGGCGCCGTGGCCACCCGCGCCGACCGGCTCTGCCTGCAACGGGGCGCCGTGTTGACCCTCCGCCAGGGCCCCGATACAGTCACCGGCCGTTGTCTGGGCATCACCCCCGACGGCGCACTGGTCCTGGAATCCCCGCACGGACCACAGAGCTACTATTCCGGGACCGTTCAGCAGTAGCGCGGCCCGGCTTCTTTCATCGTACCGAACCTGTCAGTATAATGGACCGCACAACCCGGGAGCAATCACGATGCCGATTCCATTTACCTGCCCTTATTGCGGTCATCAGACGAACATAGACGAATACTACGCAGGCCAGACCGGCCCGTGTGCCCGGTGCGAAAAGATGGTGACGATTCCGGGGTACAGACCGGCCGGGAGCGTTCCGCCGTTGGAGGACAACCCGGCGATAAGGATGTTGATTCCGATAGGCCGTTCACCGCTTGCCATCGCGGCCGGCTACGCGGGGCTTTTCGCAATGGCCTGCTTTCCCGCTCCCATCGCCCTGGTCCTGGGAATCCTGGCCATCCGCGACATCAAGGCCCATCCGGAGAAACACGGGATGGGCCGGGCGGTCTTCGGCCTCGTGATGGGGATCCTCTTCACTCTGCCGCTGATCGTTGTCCTGCTCGCGGCCGTCTTCGACTAATAGTGCTCTGTCAAGTCTCAAGTCTTAATTTTGACAAAGCACCAGGCTCGCCGGTTTCCCGGGGATGTCGTCAACCGGCTATTTCTCCCCTTTTCTTCGCAAGAGGATCGACCAGGCAAGGGCTCCCTGCCTCTTGGGATCGCGGGTGTCGAATTTCGTCTCCCTGAGCCAGACGAAGTCGAAAGCCGGCGAGAAATCGTTGCGGATTTCCTCCTCCTTGACGCGGGGCGGCCCGTGGCGGCGTGCCTCGTTGGCGTTGCCGGCCAGAATCAGGACCTCGCTGCCGGGGCGGGTGAGCTGCCGGATCGCCGCCACGTATCCTGCCGCGTTGTGGCGGCGAACCCCGTGGTAACACCCCCGATCGAAAATGAAATCGAAAGGTTTCCGCTTCGGCGGCGCCAACACGTCGGCCACCAGCCACTGCACTTCGACACCCGCCTTGCGGGCCTTCTCTTCGGCCAGCGTCAATGCCGTCGGGGCAACGTCGATCCCCGTAACGTCAAACCCCTTGCCCGCAAGGTAGATGGCGTTGTTCCCGGTTCCGCAGCCGAGAACGACCGTGCGGCACGGGCGAATCGTGCCTTCCTCGACGACCTTGGTGAGATTGCCGGACGGCCGCCCCGTGTCCCAACCGGGCATGCGGTCGCGGCGGTATGCCGAATCCCAACGCTCGATCAACCGCACCCCGTCCCGCCCGTGCGGCATGATCCCGGAAGGCAGCAACCGGCGTGCCAGCAGCGGCTTGCCGTCCGGTTTCCGGACCGCGATCTTCCCGGCGCCGTCTCCCGCAGGCAACGTCAACTGAAACGTCCGCTCCTTGCCCGAAATCGTTAATTGCAACTGCCCCTCCTTTTCGACCACCTTGGCACTCGCGGCAGAATCGCTATCGCCGGTGCGCTCGATCACGTGGAGGAACCTGGCTTCTTTGACGTCGAGGTTTCGGCTGGTCTCGACAAGCGAGTTGTCAACCGTCTTCAGGTTCGTCTCCCGGGGCAGAAGAGTCTCACAAACGACGTTGTTTTTCCCCTCGGCCATGCGTACCCGGCGGCCGTCAATCTTCGGGGGACTGCTTCCCTGGAGAACCCACGCAGCCGTCTTCTGCAAGCGTACCCGGTCGTCGACCACGACGACGGAAGGCTTCAGCAAGAAAACTCGCCGCACCAGCCAGGGGGTTTCGCCGTTCTCCTCTTTGGCTGCCTTCCGTGCATCCCCGAAAACATAAAGGAAAAACTGGTTGTCTTCGAAAGCGAGAACACGATCCACGCCCAACTTCGCGCTATCCGGCACAGATTCCAGGAACTCACCCTCAGGTTTTGCGAGAGAGAGAATATCGGCAACACGAAGCGTCGGCGGAGGGGACTCGGGCTTTGCCGGCGTTTGCCCCAATGCCGGTGCAGCCTGCCACCAAACAAGGGCGGCCAGTCCCGCGACGCTCAACGTCGAGGCGACAACCCGCCTCGCCGCGGGACAAATACGAGCGGGAGACGTTCGAAACACCATGTCTGACCTCCTGAGTAATAGGTTTCTGTTGCGGAAAGTTGGGTGCCATGCCCACGCTTTGCGTGGGCATGTCGTGAATCCCGCAAGAAACCGCTACATGCCCACGCGAGCGTGGGCATGGCACCCGAAAATCCGGCTTTCTGCAACAGTTACTAATAGGGATTGCGGCAACCGAAAATACAGTCTATGGACAGTCTATGGACGGTTTGCCTCTGTGTCAAACAGCCATCTCCCGAGGTGTTTTGTAGCCGCCCGGAGCCGTAACAGATAACACCCGACGCCCGGGTTGCAGGATGGGATGGCCGAGCCCGTTTACCGCCCGCAGAACGATTCCGGCGGGACTTCGACGAGATTCAGCGGCGCTTCGTACGGCGAGTAGAAGGACCGGTCGACCAACACGGGCAGATCGTCGCCGAAGAGACCGCCAAACACCACGCGGAAGCTGTTCACGGGAGTGATGGTGGGGTAGAGACGCTCCCGAACCCGCGGTGGACAGCGGTATGCGCTGAAGATCGATAGCCGCTCGAAGATCTGGTCCTTATCGGGATGCGCAGGCATCCCCAGCATGTCGCTGCCGTGGTCCGCCTGCAACAGAATCACCGCGTCCGGCCCGCTGGTCCGGTCGATGGCGTCGATCAGCTCGATCACTCTCCCGTTGAGGTACCGCAACTGCTCGACGTAGTCGCCCGGCCCGGCTTCCTCCTTGGAGATGGGCTCGGGAAGCGGGCCGTGCCGGTTGTACAGATAGGGCCAGTGCGGACAACGAAGGTGGGCAAAGGTGTAGAGAGGGGATGAACGAGACTTTGACCGGGCGATGTTTCGCAGTTGGTAGTCGTTGATCTCGACCGAATCCTGCAGGTACTCGCCCCAACGAAGCGTCTTCTCCGCCAGCCCCAACACGGTGGTAGCCAGGAACGCCCGCAAATAGGTCCGCCCGGCGCCGAAGGGAGACAACTCCTCGTCCGCCGACCGATCGGCCGGAAAGGACTCCGAGCCGACGTAGCGATACCGGTATCCCATCTGCCGCAGTCGCTCAACGACGCGGCTCCGCCTTCGCAGACACCGGATCCGGCGATAATACGACTCCCAAGTGGCGCCCGGCGAGGCGGGCGGCAGGTAGTTCATGCTCAACGAAGAGGAAAGCGACAGCCGCGTTTGGGCGTAGTTCGACCGGGCCCCCGTTGCGATGTAGAATCCGCGCCTGCGAAGGGCTTCGAGGAATGGCCGGTTGTCGAATCCGAACAGTTCCCTCAGCACGTCTTCGCGGGCATAGCCGTCGAGAATGATGTAGTAGATGTCCGGCCGCGGCACGGAGCGATCGCCGGCGGCCAGCGCGACGGTCGGCTCGCGCTGCCGAGGCGATTCATCGAGCCGTGCCGAGAGAGGGCAAGTGACGGCCCCCGCGCAGATCAGTTGCCCCGCCGCCAGGAAGTAGCTCGTGTTTCGCATCCAGTGCGACACCGGTTCCGCGAGATTCCTTCTGCAAATCAGGACGAGACCACACGCTGCGGCGGCGAACGCCGCCGCCCAAAGCGGCGCGAAGTAGCGGTGCATCCTCACCCAGCACCGCAAAAGCTCGAAGCCGTGGCCGTAGCCGAACCACCCGACCACCAGGAGCGCCAGCCAAAGCGATCGACCGCAGGCGTCGCGCATCACCCGCCGCAAGAGAGCGTCGCCGGCGGCCACCAACATGAGCGTCAGGGCAAACGTGAGCCCCACGTCCGCCATGGTCGGTTCCTCCGAGAGATTGCCGAGCCACATACCCAACGGGAAGCTGGCGGCGATCACGTAGGGATAGACACGAATACCCCAGCCATAACGCGTGACGGGAGTCGCCTCTTGCATCTGTGGACCCTCACCGTTTGCGAAAGACCAGGAGGGTTCGCGGGGAGCGGGGAACGTCCGCCTCGCGGAGCAAGTCAAACCGTTCTCCAAAGGTCCGGCGGAGCATGGACAACGATAGTTCCTCAAACCGATCGACTCGTCCTGCCAGCAGCCGGCGAAACATCGGATCGCCCGGCGGAACGTACTCCATCACGACGTCCCGCTCCGTCAGATCGAAAAGCTGGTCGCGAATCGCCGCGAGCGGCAGATTGCCCTCGGCAATCAGATGATGGACGAGCGCCAACGCCAACACGCAATCGCTGCGCACGCGTTCGAAGAAACCCAAGTGTTCCCGACCGCGAAAGCCCAGCCCGGGACTCGGGTTTGTCAAGTCAACGACCATGGGGGAAATCGGGGTCGGCTTCGCGCGGAGACGGCGGTACAACAACTCGACGGCATCGTGGTCCTTATCCGCGGCGACCACCCGGGCGCCACATTCCGCGGCCAGGAAGCTGTAGTCCCCCGTGTTGCAGCCGAGGTCCAAAACGCACCGTGGCCGACTGGCCGTCAAGAACTCGCGGACGAGCTTTTTTTTGGCCTGTTCTGCAACCCGGTCGTAGTGGCATGCAGACGTGTAACTCGCCCAGATACCCGCCGGCCGGTAGCCCGCAGCCAACCGGCGGAGTTTCGACTTCAGGCGGCGGAGATTCCACTGTTGCGGCCGGCTGTCGAGTTGGCGCGCTCCCACCCGCGGCGGGGCGGTCTCCGGGGTGCCCCGGCGGTGTGCGAACCCCGCCAATAACCAAGGCAAGGTGACATCCAAGAGCCAACTCGGACGCCAACGACCGAGCCGCCCGCCGGCGCGGACCACCGCTTCAGGCGGACGTCCGCCGGGGGTCGCAAGAAAATACGACCGAGGATCCCAACCCCGATGGCGGCACAACAGCATGGGAAAGGTAAACATGCGGTGAAACTGCCCCAGGGCGTACCAAATGTCGCTGCGGCGGGGCCGTTCGATAGAAGCCAGGTCGATGAACGTCGGTCGGCCGTCGACGAACTGTACGTTGTAGGCGCTGGCATCCTTCAGCGAGCAGTCGGCCTCGAGCAAGCGGAGTTGCAGTTCGAGAGTATGGACCGCCGCGTCGGCGAGCATCGACACGGACCATTCGTAAGGATACGTGATCGGCTCGATAGGCCGGTGTCCCAGGAAATAAGTATATCCCGGGTTCTCGGCCGCCAACCGGGCTCGAGCGTCGGGTTTCTCGATGAACCACGTTGGCACGATCGAGCCTTCGGCCATGAGGCGATCGAGGACACCCCTTCCCGACAGGTCGCCAAGGACTTCGTGACACCGCCGGTCGATGGCACGATACACCCGTTCGTCATGCCGGAAGACGTACCCCGACGGATCGCGAAACGAGCCGGCCACGCGGCGGTTGGCGGCGGACGGCGGGCGGACCGCAATCATTGCGTCACAGCTCCCTCCGGCGTCTTCTTCTCGGCTGCGACACGCCGGCGGGCGCCGGCGAAACACCTTCGCAATCGGTTGCCCACCCAGAACACGCTTCCCAACGCCGCGGCCAGGACCGCCTGTAATAGCAACGTGCCGGAACCGGGATCGATATAAGCCAGATACGGCATCGCATCACCTCCTCGCCCATGAGGGCCAAACGCAATTTGTCAGCTTGCACAGACTGTTCACCCCGTCATTGGCACACGTTTGCAGCACAGCCAAAGCGGTCGGAGACATATACACAAGCGGCGCTCAAGAGAAAAGGCCAATCGTCGCCCGGCCCCGCATCCGAGGGGCCTCCCCGGGCCGGAACAGAGATTTCTCGCGAGATGGGAAAAGAACGGAAATTGGAACTTGGGAAATTGCAGGATTGCGGGCGATCTGGAGAAGCTGGGACGCCCGGTCAAGAGCCGAGGGCATCTTTCCGATCATCACGGCGAGTGCCGTGCCCGCGTCACGCAAGGCGCCGGCATCGCGCGCCGGGCATGTCCATTCGCGGGTTCATGGCAGCCTTGGCTGCGGCGCTTATACATGTCGTCCATCACCCGGCGGAGGCCCTCGACAATGCCTAAACCGAAAGACCGTACACGGCCAGGATATTCTCGATGGGCGTGTCGGGCGTGATTTCATGAGACGGCCCGAGAATAATACCCCCGCCGTGTCCGAAGAGTTCTTCCGCCTCGCGAACGGCGTCTCGAACGTCGGAGACGGTTCCGTAGGGCAGGAGTCTCTGTACGTCAATGCCACCGTGCCAGCAGATGTTGTTCCCGTACCGTTGCTTGAGCGTTCGGAGATCCATTTCCCGCGCCGACGTCTGGACGGGATCCAGGATATCCACGCCGATGTCGATCAGGGTCGGTATGATCGGATGAAAGCTCCCACAACAATGATACAATATCTTCAGCCCGGCTTTCTTCGCATCGGCATACAACGTTTCGTACCACTTTTTGAGATAGCGGTTCCACTGGGCCGGGCTCATCATCATGCCGTTTTGCATTGCGATATCGTCCCAGAGCACATAGTGATCCACGCAATCGCCGGCTTGCTCGAGCGACTTCCGGTTGAGTTCGACGGCGAATTCGGCCACCTTGCTGATGATTGCTTCGGCGAGGACCGGTTCGGCCGCCATATCCATCAGCAGCCTGTCCATGCCGCGAAGCCTGGCGGCAATCATGAAGATATGGTTCAACTTGCCCACGCTGTACATGGCGCGCTGCCGGATGTTTTCGTCGACGACCATACCCGAGAAATCGAAGTCCTCGATTCGGGGTGAGGGGTACTGCTCGATCTGCCGGACGGACGAAAACGCGGCCATGGGATGGTTCGTCCAATCGACGTACGTGTGGGTTGCTGCGGATACCTGTTCGGGGATCAGCCCCCAAACGTGGTCGAGGTGCGACGTGCCGTGCGCATCGTTCAGCGGCCCGGTGTATTTCGGCGTTACCCTGGTGTACTTGCCCAGGGACGACCCGCCCGAAAACAGGTCGGCCCCGAGCCGCTCGAGCAGCTCGAGCCCATGTTCGCCGGCCGGGCCCAGATGGAAATGCCCGCACAGCTTCGCATCCGTTTCCGGCAGACCGCGGTACATGACGGGGATGCGGTCCGTTTCGGCATGGTTGATTGCCGCAAGCACTCTCTCCTTGGCCTTCTGAGAAGACATCACTCGGCTGCCTCTTCGGTTTCTTCTCCCTAGTACCGTACGACAATTAAAACTGTGGGTGCCATGCCCACGCTTGCCGTGGGCATGTTTGCGGAGGTTGCCCAACATGCCCACGGCGAGCGTGGGCATGGCACCCGCCTCTTCGGTTTCTTCTCCCTAGGCTTTGTCTCAAAATCCGTACGACGGGCTTCCAAGCCCGTCATACAACCCGTTCGGACACGTTTTGAGACAAAGCCTAGCCGGTCCCAGCCCCCCGGCCGTTCACTTCACCGGGAGCAATTGCAGGGCGTCGATGACCACGTAGCCGTCGGTGCCGCCGGTCGTGACTTCAATGACCGACTTTTCGTCCAAGTCGAACGTGCCGAGCGGAAAGAGCAGCCCGTCGACCGGTGCTTTCCGCCGCTGGTCGATTTGCACGGTCTTCGCACCGCCGGCGTGGCGGACGGTGACCGGGGTGTTGCTTGCACGATTCTGCAAGGCCGAGTAAGCCAGCCGGATTTCGTACTTGCCCGGCTTCGACAACTTCGGGTGGAACCGGATTGCCTTGCTGCCCTTCGCCGTATTATCGTCGGTGAGGTAACCGTTGCCGATGTACGGCCCGGTGTGCGTGGACGGTGTCCACGCGCCGACGAGTTCCGCTTGCTTCGCGTCGATGACCACGCCCGGGAGTTTCTTCGGGTCCAATCCGGGCTTCGGCGGCGCCCCGCGGCGAGGTGATGGTTTCTGCGCGGGTGGAATCTCTGTCCACCAAGGCATCCCAGGGCCCGTGTCGGGCAACCGGACGTTCTCGAATGCCCGTCGGGCAATGTCGACCACCCGCTGCGGTTCGTTGTAGACGCGGATTTCATTGACGGCTTGCGGCCCGGAAAGAACCACGCGGAGCCGGGTTGTCGTAACCGGATCGAACCCGAGGACGTTGCGGCGGAGCCGGGCGTCGGGTACCTCGGCGATCGGCTTCCACTCGTTATCAAGCCGGGCTTCAACCACGGCCGGGCACTTGCCGAGTTGCGTGAGGTGGACCACGTTGAAGGTCTGCGACTTGTCCCACTCCAGGCAAACCCAGTGCGGGGGCGCGGCCCCGGGCTTCGGGCGCCACGCATTCGATTTGTCTTTCTCGGGGCGCGTCAGGCCGTTGGTAACGTTTGCAGCCGGTTCCTTGTCGTTTTCGCTGGAAGCGGAAACCTTCGCCTTGCGGGCAAGGTCGCGTGGATCGCGGTTCGGCAACGAGACCAGGTAGGCCCCTTCCTTCAGCAACCGTTGTTGGAGTTCTTCGAGATGGCTTTTGTAGACACCACGGGGGCTGGTTGTTTTCTCGACACACAATCCGCCGGCTGTGCCTGCTGCGTGGCCGATCACCGCACAGGTGAGCATCACGCGGGTGGTTCCCAGGGCGACGTGGCTGACCGAGATATTCCGCCCCGCCATCAGGAGGTTATTGATGTTCTTCGAATAGATGGTGCGATACGGAACCGAGTGCAGGCGTCCTTTGTAGGGATGGCCCGAGGGAGGTCCTTTGTGGAAGAAGCCGCCGGGGTGATGATCGTCGAGCCCCCACGCACCGTATGCGATGCGGTCGGCAAAAAGTTTCTGGCCGGTGACGTCCTGCTCGATCATCACGTAGTCGCCGATCAGGCGGTTGCTTTCGCGTTTTCCGGCGATATAGCCGACCCACGCCAGCTCGTAGTTGGCGGCCGCTTGCTTCTGCGCGGGGCAGCGGTTCTTGGTGTGGTCCCACATGCCGTAGATGATCCGGAGCAGGTCGTCGCGGATTTCCTCGGCGTCGTGGTAGGTATCGCGCATGCCGCCGAATTCGATCCTCCATTGCCAGTCGAGACCGCTGCGGAGCGACGGATGGCGGGCCTGGCGGAAGTCGCTGCACTTGGGGAAGTGGAAGGCCCAGGGCGGCGTGGCAAACGGTTTCGGCGAATCGGTCGCCCGGGGTACGTACTTCAGCGAGTTGCCCATCGTGTAGCGGTTGCCCTTTTCGGGTGCGATCGGCTCTTCGTACACGTCCTTGGCTTCGCGGCCGTGGCGATGCTCGGCCCCGGCCCAAACGCCGATCATCCCGTCGCCCGTGCAGTCGATGAATATCTTGCCGGGAAATCGCATCCGCCGGCCCGATTTCGTATCAACTGCCAACACGGCCGCGATTTCCCGTTTAGCGATTTCCCGTTTAGCCGCCGTCGGAACGACGGCGCGGCTGTTCGCCCCGTCTTTCATCTCGACGCCGGTCGCGTGGGTGCAGAGGTGCAGATCGAGATTCGGCTCCAGCTCGACGAACCTTTTCAGTCGCCCGGAATAGACCCAGGTTTCGGCCGCCCGCTGGTTGCCGGGCGTGCGGACCTCCTCGATGAGCCCGCTTTCGCGGATTTTCCCGCCGCCGCCGACGGGCGGGACGAGGATCTCGACGCTGCCGTTGCCGCCCAGCACCGGCCGGTTCTGGATCAGCGCGGTGCTGGCGCCGTTTCGGGCGGCCGCCACCGCGGCCATACACCCGGCCAACCCGCCGCCGACCACAACGACGTCGTGGTCGGGCATATCCTTGATCTGCCGGCTGATGCCGCCATGCTTCTCGCGGAGCAGGGCGATGGCGTCCTTCTCGACCGGCGGCGTGAAATCGAGGTCGTCGGTCAGCATGATCGCATCGCAACGGCCGTAGTAGCCGGAAAGATCGTGCAGCCGGATCTCGACCTTGCCGGAAAGCGGATGCACACCGCCGTCTTCCCATTGCCAGCCGGTCTTGCCGTTTTGACCGAAGGCGGGTTCGATCGTCTTTCCGTTGACAACGATCTGGAACCGCCCTGGGTGATGTTCCGGCACCCAGTCCCTGGTTCGTGCCCAGAGACGATACCTTCCGGCCGCCGGCAAGGTGACGGCCGTCACGGCGTCCTCGACCGGCTTGCCAAGCCCGTTGGCCAACAGGTAGGGTGAGCCCATCTGGTCGATGAATTGCGTGTCGAGTGCCCAGCCCCCGCGGTCGTCGAAGCGTTCGGTTTCAAGCCAGATCACCTCGTCCGCGGCGGCAGCAGGGCCGATCAGGAGTATCGCAGCGAGAATCGTCGAGATGCGCATAGGGTTGCTCCACGTGAACGAGTGATTGGTTGTCCGGCATCATTTTACTGCTTGCGGCGCCAAGTGCAAGTTGCCCACAAGCATCGCCGGAGCCGGCCTACTCGACTTCCTCGTACGGCGCAGCAACAACCGGTTCGAAGGGTTCTTCCAGAGTCGCGAGGCTGGCCCTGAGCACAAGAATCGAGAGTAGGCCGCCGAAGATGTTTGCCGCCGTCGTACCGGACAACAGCCCAAGATAACCATGCCAATCCGAGCCGCCGAGATGACGAAACACCATCGAGCCGCAGAAAGCCAACGGAACGTACAACACGCACATCCGAACCACGTTGATTGCCAGCGAACGCAAAGGCCGGTTGACGGCGTTGAGGACCGCGCCGGTCAACTGGCAGATTCCCCGCAGACCGTATCCGATTGGAACAACGTACAAATAGAGGGCAATGTACCCTATAACTTCCGCCTGATCGCTGAAGAGCCGTCCCAGCGGCCTGGCGCAGAGACTCAGCACAACGGCGCAGAAAACGCCCCAGCCGAACGAGAACCAGAAACTGTGCCTCTGGGCGGTGTGAATGCGGTCGAACCGCCTCGCCCCCCAGTTCTGACCGATGAACACCACCAGCACCGTGCTCAGCGAGCGAACCAACAGCATCGCAAGGGTTCCGATCCTGGTACCTGCCCCCAAAGCGGCGACGGCCTCGTAGCCGAATCCGGAGGCAATCTTAGTGACGACGCCCATGGATGCGGGCATCAGGATCATAGTCCCCACGGTTGGGGCGCCGATCGAGAGGATCCGCTTCCAGGAGTCCCACAATGTTGCCAGCCGCGGCAATGTGAAATCGAGTAGCCGGTCGCGGAAGTGCAGGATCGCCAACGCCGCGAGGAACCCCAGCACCCGGGCAATCAACGTCGCCAACGCTGCTCCTTTCAGTTCCATCCTGGGAAACCCCGCCCAACCGAAAATCAGAAGCGGATCGAGTATGACGTTCAACCCGGCTGAAATCACCATGATCAAACTGGGGAACATCGTGTCGCCGGTTGCCCGAATCGAGTTGTTTCCTACCATGGGCACGACGGTAAAGATCGCCGCTATGTACCATATACCCATGTAGTCGTTGATCATCGGGAGGATATCGTCGGTTGCTCCGAGCAATCGGAAGAGTGGATTGATCGTCAACCAGCCGACAGCCGACAGGACCGAAGCGATGACGACACTCAGGATCAGACTGTGCGTGGCCAACCGTCGCACAAGGTGCTGGTCGCGGTTTCCGATCGCTTGGGACACGACGGCGCCGGTCCCGATCCCCAATCCAATGGCGATGCCGGCAACCAGTTGCACGACCGGGAAAGTGAAGCTCAAAGCGGCAAGTTCCTTCGCACCGAGCTGGGCGACGAACAGCGTGTCGGCCAGATTGAACGCCACCGTCGAGAAATGGCCGAACATCATCGGAACCGTCATCCATAGCAGAGTGCGGCCGACGGATCCGGTGGTCAGGGTGGGCTGGCGTTGGTTCATGGGGACATTTCAGGGAATCAAGCAAGTCCATATCGCGATAGTCTAACCGCAATGAGTGCGTTTGGCTGTGGTGCTATGGGGCGGTTGGTAATTACGTGGGGCTAAACATGATACCATAGGGTGGACGCGACTCGGTGAATGGAACCGTCCCAAGACACATCTTCTGGGGGGCATGGATTTCTCGTCCGTGAACGTGTTTTCATCGCTGGGAGCAGTAACCCATTCAAAACTCGTAACAATCGTGATTCTAGGGTAATTGGGCAAGGGTGACGGGACCAGGTATTTTCGTCCAGGAGTCCGTTGACGCTATTGGCGAAAACTGTTAATCTTTGTGATTCTCGCCTGTTGAGGCGGTTTGCCCTTGGCGGTTTGGAATTGGAGACGCGGGAGGAGTTCGTGGCCACTCAAACCAAGGAGATCATTCGCATCCGGATGGAAGCCTACGATCACGCCATCTTGGATCAGAGTGCGGCGGAAATAGTCGACACCGCCAAACGGACTGGTTCGGTCGTCCGCGGTCCCATTCCGTTGCCCACACGCATCGAGCGTTATACGGTCTTGTCCAGCCCGCACGTGGACAAGAAGGCCCGCCAGCAATTTGAGATTCGCACCCACAAACGTTTGATCGACATCGAGCAGACGACCGCCAAGACGATCGAGTCCCTGAACAAGCTGAGTTTGCCTGCGGGCGTGGACATCAAAATCAAAGCGACGAGCGGGCAGTAGTGACGGGGCGGTGCAACCAGGTTTTGCCGGGTTTGTATATGAAATGGAAGTTTGGCGGGTAAAGCCGGTCCCGGATCGGTGTTCCCGTCGGCGAGGTAGAAAAGGGCAAGAACGATGCCAGTTGGACTGCTCGGCCGCAAGGTCGGGATGACGCAACTCTACGATGAAACCGGAAAGGTAATTCCGGTGACCGTCATTCAGGCGGGCCCTTGCAGCGTGCTGCAAGTGAAGACCGTCGAGTGCGACGGATACGAGGCGGTCCAGCTTGGGTATTCGGATAAGCCCCGTCGTCTTGCCAGCCGCAGCGTTCGCGGCCACGTCGCCAAACTCGACAGCAAGCGGCAGCGGAGTCGCGCTGCCCTCGGCCTGGAAGCAGCTCCCAAGGCCGGTTGCGAGCCGAAACGTTTCATCCGGGAATTCCGCGCTTCCGGTGAAGAAGTGAATGTCGGCGACGAAATCAAGGTCGACATTTTCCACCCCACACTGGAAGAATTGGCCGGGTTGTTGAAGGACCTGGCCGGAAAACACAACATCGACACCGAGCAGCCCGGCTGGGAAAACGAACTCAAAAGAAAGCGCGGGGAAGAGTATTGGGGCGTGGTCAAGTCGATCAAGGCCGTGGACGTAATCGGCACCAGCAAGGGGCGGGGTACCGCCGGGGCGATGAAACGGCACAATTTCGCCGGTCAGCGGGCGTCGCACGGCGTGAAGAAGTGCCACCGCCATCTCGGGGGCACCGGGTGCAGCGCTACGCCCAGCCGGCTTTTCAAAGGCAGGAAAATGCCCGGCCGCTACGGCAACGCCCGGTGTACCACGCGGAATCTCAAAGTGGTGCAAGTAGACGCGGACAATAACCTGCTGGTGGTCAAGGGCGCGGTTCCCGGCCCCAACGGCGGGTTCGTGATGATTCGAGAAACCAACAAACTCTGACGCACATAGTGACGGAAACCATGGCCAGCCTGACTGTTTACGATCGCAACGGCGCCGAGGTCGATCAATATGAAATCGACCCCGCGCAGTTGGCGCCGTGCATCAACAAGCAATTGATACACGACGTGGTGGTCATGTACCAGGCGAACCAGCGCCAGGGCTCGGCCAAGACGAAGAATCGGAGTGAAGTGTCGGGGGCGAGCCAGAAGATGTATCGGCAGAAGGGGACGGGCCGCGCCCGGGCCGGTTCGCGACGCAGCGGCATACGCGCCGGCGGCGGGCACATCTTCGCAAAGCGGCCACGCGACTGGTCCTACCGCTTGCCCAAGAAGGCGGTGCGGCTGGCCGCTCGAATGGCCGTGGCTGCGAGGATCGCCGACGAAGAAATCACCTTGATCGACGAGCTGAAGTTTGACGAACCGAAGACGGGTGATATGGCGGCAATCCTCAAAGCGTTGAAGATCGACGGCAAGAGCCTGCTGGTGGCGATTGACGGCTACGACGTGAACGTTTACAAGAGCATCCGCAACATGGCCGGCGTTTCGGTGCTGCCGGTGGCCGAACTCAACGCCCTGAGCGTACTTCGCCCGCAACGCTTGCTGATGACCCGGTCCGCGCTGGAGGCGTTCCGCGAGAAGGCGGCCGCGACCGGCGGAAAACAGACTTCGTGAGTGCGAGGACGCCAGCCCCATGGCCCGAGACGTTACAAAAACGAAATTGAAGCTGGAACCGTACCAGATCATCATCAGACCCCTGGTGACCGAGAAGGGGATGCACAAGGCGGAGCGTAATAACGCCTATGCCTTCGAGGTGAACCGGATGGCCGGCAAAGAGGACATCCGCCGTGCGGTCGAGGAGTTGTTCGAGGTAAAGGTGGTTCGGGTGAATACGCAGAACCGGAAAGGGAAACCCCGCCGGACCCGCTACCGTTGGGGAAGCACCAAGGCCTGGAAAAAGGCGATTGTCACCCTGGACCCCGAAGATAAGATCAACTTCTTCTAAGAAGCAAGAAGCGATGGGTATTCGTCGATACAAACCGACCACGCCGGGCCGCCGCGGGGCAACCGTCAGCGACTTCGCCGAGTTGACACCGGGGGCAAAGCCGGCGAAAAAGCTCTGCAAACCGAAGCGGCGCAAGGGCGGACGAAACAACCAGGGAAAAATCACCGCCCGCCACCGCGGCGGCGGACACAAACGAAACTACCGCATGATCGACTTCCGCCGCAACAAGGACGGGGTGCCCGCAAAAGTCCACTCCATCCAGTACGACCCGAACCGCACTTGCCGGATCGCCCTGTTGCACTACGCCGACGGCGAAAAGCGATACATCCTGGCCCCGGAAGGGTTGAAGGTCGGTGGCAAAGTCATCAGCGGGCCCGATGTGCCGGCGACGGTTGGCAATTGCCTGCCGCTGACCGCGATTCCTTTGGGAACGGATATCCACAACATCGAACTGCAACCGGGGCGGGGCGGCGTGCTTTGCCGGGCGGCCGGAACCCGCGCCACCCTGGCCGCGCGAGACGCCGGCTGGGCGCAAATCAACCTCCCCAGCGGCGAAATCCGCCGCGTCCCGTCCTCCTGCCGGGCAACGATCGGATCCATCGGCAACGCCGACCACATGGGAATCGTGCTGGGAAAGGCCGGGCGGAAGCGGTGGCTCGGACGCCGGCCACACGTCCGCGGGACCGCCATGAATCCGGTCGACCATCCTCACGGCGGCGGCGAAGGCCGCACCAAGGGCGGCCGACATCCGGTCTCCCCGACCGGCAAACCGACCAAGGGCGGCGCTACACGCAAGAAACGCAAACCGTCGAACAAGGCGATCGTTCGCCGGCGACGGTCCAAACGATACGGATTGCTGAAGATAAAATGACGGTGCCATGAGCAGATCCCTCAAGAAAGGCCCTTACATCGCCCCGAAACTCTTCCAGAAAGTGGAAAAGTTGAACCTGGCGGGCACCAAGGAACCGATCAGGACCTGGGCCCGGGCGTGTACGGTGGTGCCGGAATTCGTCGGGCACACGTTCATGGTTCACAACGGAAAGAATCACGTAAAGGTTTTTGTGACCGAGGAGATGGTCGGGCACAAGTTGGGCGAGTTCGCACCGACGCGGACGTTCCGCGGGCATGGTGGAAAGGGCAAGCGATAGGATGCCTTACGAAGCGGTTCACAAATTCGCGCGGATCAGCCCCCGTAAAGTGCGGCCTCTAGCCGACTTGATTCGGGGGGAGTTTGCCGACGATGCCCTGAACATTCTCAGGTACCTTCCCAATCGCGGGGCTCGGATGTTGGAAAAAGTGCTCAAAAGCGCCATGGCCAACGCCGAGGACCGCCGGGCACCCAATCTGCGCCACTTGATGGTGGTCGATGTCCGCGTGGACGTCGGGCCGATGTTCAAGCGGCTGCAACCCAAGGCCCGGGGAATGGCGACGATTCTCAAGAAGCGCATGTCGCACATCCGTGTGACGTTGGATTAGGACCAAGCGAGAGCCGAAGTATGGGTCAGAAAGTCAATCCGACCGGATTCCGCACCGGCATTATGACCGGATGGAAGAGCCGGTGGTTCGCCTCGAAGCAGGAGTTTGCCGAACTGCTTGTCGAGGACCAGAGGATTCGCGATTTCGTCAAGAATCGCAAGGATAAGGGTGGAAAACCCATGTACCCGGCAATCGCAAAAATTGAAATCGAGCGGACACGAGACGAGGTCAAGGTGATTCTGCACTCTGCACGGCCGGGTGTGTTGATCGGCAGAAAAGGAGAAAAGGTCGAAGAATTGCAGCAAGATTTGCAAGAGAGAACCGGACGCCGAATCAACTTGAAAATCGAAGAAATCAATCGTGCCGAACTCGTTGCCCAACTGGTCGCGGAAGACATCGCCGAGCAGTTGGCGAAACGGGCCGGGTTCCGACGCACGATGAAGAGGTCGATGGAGCAAACCATGGAAGCGGGCGCCAAGGGGATCAAGATTCAGTTGGCCGGTCGCCTCGGCGGTGCGGAAATGGCCCGACGGGAGAAGCAAATGATGGGGTCGATTCCCCTCTCCACCCTCAGGGCAAAAATCGACTACGGATTCACGGAAGCAAAAATCGCCCAAGGCCACATCGGTATTCAGGTGTGGATCAACCAGGGCATGTATAGCGAGGATGATATCGATGGCGTTGATGCCAAGGCGAGTCAAACATCGAAAAAGTCAAAGAAGACGTATAAAAGGTAAAGCTACTCGCGGAAACCGCGTCGTCTTCGGTGACTTTGGGCTGCAAGCGGTCCAGGGCGGCTGGATCAGCGCAGCAACGATCGAGGCCGGGCGTATTGCGGCCCAGCAGTACATCCGCGGCGAGGGACGCCTGTACATCCGAGTTTTCCCACACAAACCGATTACTTCCATCCCGCTGGAGACGCGAATGGGTAAAGGGAAAGGCGAGCCCGACTACTGGGCTGCGGTGGTGAAGCCGGGGACCGTGTTGTACGAAATCGGCGGCGTGACCGAGGAGGCCGCCCGGCTCTGTTTCACCCGACTGGCCCATAAGATGCCCGTTCGTGTCCGCTTCCTGAAACGACGCCCGATTTAGGAACCGGAAAAATGACCAAGGCAGCCGAACTTCGCGAGATGAGCGACGAGCAGTTGGCGATGACGCTCAAGGAAGCCACCGACAACTTCTTCCGCCTGCGGCTCCAGGCCCAGACGGAACGGCTCGACGCCCCCAGCGAATTGCGGAAAAACCGCCGCCTGATCGCCCGGATCAAAACGATCCGGCACGAACGGGAAATCGCGGCTGCCGGCGAAAAGAAGACCGAGGAAACCGATGCCCAAACGAGTTGAAGTCGGCGTCGTCACCAGCGACAAGACGACAAAAACACGCCGAGTGGAAATCGCGCGGCTTGTGAAACACCCCAAGTATGGGAAGTTCATCCGCCGCAGGACGATTTGCCACGTCCACGACGAAAACGAGGAGTCGAAACTCGGGGATAAAGTGGAAATCATCGAGTGCCCGCCAAAATCGAAAACAAAACACTGGGAGCTGGTTCGAGTGGTCGAGAAGGGACAAGTAATCGATCTGGCAGCGATGCGGGCGGCGACGAAAACCGGGGAGGAGCCGACGGTACCGGAAGGATCGTGACTTGGATGTGAACCATGATTCAAATGCAAACCCGACTCGCCGTGGCCGATAACACCGGCGCCAAGGAATTGATGTGCATCAAGGTCCTTGGCGGAACGCACCGCCGCACCGCCGGGGTGGGCGATATCGTCGTGTGCAGCGTGAAAAGCGTAATCCCGGGCGCCGAGCTGAAAAAGGGAACCGTGGTTCGGGCAGTGATCGTCCGCTGCAAGCAGTCGACCCGCCGGGAGGACGGCAGCTACGTGCGATTCGACAGCAACGCCGCCGTGATTATCGACAATGAGAAGAATCCCCGCGGCACGCGGATTTTCGGCGCCGTCGCCCGGGAACTGCGCGAGTGTAACTTCATGAAAATCGTCAGCCTCGCCGGCGAGGTGGTCTGATGCTGATCCGAACAGATGACATTGTGGAAATCATTGCCGGCGACGACCGGGGTGCGCGCGGAAAGGTGCTTCGCGTGGAACGGAAGTCCGGAAAGATCGTCGTCGAGCAGGTTAACCGTGTTTACAAACACATACGGCGCAGCCAGAAGAACCCGCAAGGCGGCCGCCTCTCGAAGGAAATGCCGATCCCGGCCGCCAATGCCCTGTTGATCTGCGAAGCGTGCGGCGCCGCTACCCGGTTGGGCACCCGGCATCTCGACGACGGCAGCAAGGAGCGCTATTGCAAGAAATGCGGCGCCGGGAACGGTCAGATTGCCCCGCGAAGGGCCAAACGCGCCAAGAAATAACGTGCAAGCAAAATGACACCGCGACTGTTGGAACAATACGAAACGGAAATCCTCCCGGCCCTGGCCGAGCAATTTGGCCGGACGAACCGGCTATCGCTCCCCCGTCTCGAGAAGATCATGATCAATATGGGAGTGGGGTCGGCCGTGGGTGAGAAAAAACACCTGGAGGAAGCCGTCGATGCGTTGAAGCTGCTTTCCGGACAGAAACCGGTCGTTACCCTGGCCCGGAAGTCGGTGGCCGGGTTCCGCGTTCGCCAAGGGATGGCGATCGGGTGCAAAGTCACGCTGCGAGGAAAGCGGATGTACGAGTTTCTCGATCGGTTGATTTCCCTGGCCTTACCCCGCGTGCGCGACTTCCGGGGCCTCAACCCCGACGCGTTCGACGGCCATGGCAACTATACCCTGGGGTTGGCGGAACAGTTGGTTTTTCCGGAACTCAATCCGGACAAGTATTCTCGGCCGCAGGGGATGAACGTGACGATTGTTACCACCGGGCGAAACGACGACGAGGCGCGCGAATTGTTGCGGCGGCTGGGGATGCCGCTGCGGGGGACCGAGGCGGCAAAAACCTCAGCGTAACGATAGGACAAAACCGGATGGCCAGCAAATCGAAAATCGCCAAAGCCCTACGGACCCCCAAGTTCAGCTCCCGCGCCGAGCGCCGGTGCAAAATTTGCGGGCGTCCGCGGTCGGTATACCGCAAGTTCGGAATCTGTCGGATCTGCTTCCGCAACCTCGCAGACGAGGGGCTGATTCCCGGCGTTAAGAAAGCGAGTTGGTAGAGGGGACCCAAGCACTATGATGACCGACCCTATCGCCGATATGTTAACCCGTGTGCGGAACGCGGTCCGCGTCGAACGATCTCACGTCGACATGCCTTTGTCGAAGGTGAAACGAGGCGTAGCGGAAGTGCTCAAGCGAGAGGGTTATATCTGGGATTGGGAAGAAATGGAAAGCCGGCCTGCAAACTTGCTCCGCGTTCACCTGAAATACGGCCCCAACGGAGAGCGCGTGATCCGGCGAATCCGACGCGTGAGCAAGCCGGGGCGACGTGTGTACAGCGGCGCCGCCGCGCTGAAGCCCGTACTCGGCGGCTTGGGAATCAGTATCATCAGCACCAGCCGTGGAGTTATCAGCGATCGCGAAGCTCGACAACGAAAACTCGGCGGCGAAGTCCTTTGTGAGGTCTGGTAGGTCGTGCGAACAGCCGGCTGCGGGAAAACAAAAAAGTCAGGTTAAAGGGAAGTCGATATGTCCCGCATCGGAAAAAAACCCGTGCAGGTCCCCGACAAAGCCAATGTCGCGATCGCCGACCGAAGGATCACCGTGGAAGGACCGCTGGGCAAGCTCGAATACGAGCATCGCCCTGAAATCACGGTCACATACGACCAAAACGCCAAGCAGGTCGTCGTCTCGCGGGCAAACGACGACCGCCAAAATCGCGCTTTCCACGGCCTGACCCGGGCACTGATACAAAACATGGTTACCGGGGTAACCGAAGGTTATGAGAGACGACTCGAGATCCACGGGGTCGGGTACATTGCCGCCGTGCAGAACAATCGGCTCGACCTCCGTGTGGGCTTTGCGAACGAGTTGCACGTGCCAATCCCGGAGGGGCTGGATGTCACCTGCCCCGACCAACAGCACATTTTGATCAAGGGGATCGACAAGCAGAAAGTCGGCCAGTTCGCCGCCGAAGTCCGGGCAATGCGGAAACCCGAACCCTACAAAGGCAAAGGCATCCGCTACGTGGGCGAACAGGTTCGTCGCAAGCAAGGAAAGGCCATGGTGAAATAACCGCCGGCAGAACAAAAAAGTGAAACGAGAAAAGAAAATCGGCAAACAGCGGCAACGGCGGCAATACCGCGTCAGCAACCGGGTCAAGCACGACTCAACCCGGCCGCGGCTGAGCATATTCCGCAGCCATAAACACGTGTACGTCCAAATCATCGACGATGAGGCGGGCCGCACGCTGGTGGCAGCCGGTACGCTCGACAAACCCCTGAAAGCGGAACTGAACCACAGCGGAAACAAAGAAGCTGCCGCGGCCGTGGGAAAGGCCATTGCCCAGCGGGCGCTCGAAGCCGGGATCAAACAGGTCACGTTCGACCGCCGCGAGTACAAATACCACGGCAGGGTAGCCGCCTTGGCGGATGCCGCCCGCGAAGCGGGGCTGGAATTCTAGTACCCAACTAATATAATATGAAGGCACATCATGGCTACTGAGACTACGCAGGGGGAACTGGTCGAGAAGGTCGTCAAGATCCGGCGTTGTGCCGCCGTGGTCAAGGGCGGTCGCCGTTTTAGTTTCGCCGCTCTGGTGGTCGTCGGTGACGGCGAGGGAAAGGTCGGTTGGGGGTACGGCAAGGCCAACGAGGTCCCCCCCGCCGTGGAGAAGGCGGTCAAAGACGGCTCCCGGAGCCTTGTCCCCGTCTCCCTGGAAGGCACCACCATCCCGCATACGACCAAGGGCCATTACGGCGCCGCCAGGGTGATCCTCGTTCCGGCGAGTCCGGGAACCGGGGTGATCGCCGGCGGCGCCGTCCGTGCGGTCTGCGAAGCCGCTGGAATCAAGGACATCCTTACCAAGAGTTTCGGCACCAATAATCCGCTCAATCTGGTCAAAGCCACCATCGGCGCATTGCAAGAACTCCGTTCCCAGGGCGAAGTCGAACGGCTTCGGGGAGTTTCGCTATCATGAACCTAGACGACGTCCACCGAGCAAGCAAGAAACACAAGAAACGGAAACGCGTCGGGCGAGGTCCCGGCTCCGGGTGCGGAAAGACGTGCGGGCGAGGCCACAAGGGACAGCGCTCGCGCGCCGGCTACTCCGTCCATCCAACCTTCGAAGGCGGCCAGATGCCCCTGGTGCGGCGAATTCCCAAACGCGGATTCCACAACCGCTGGGCCCTTGCCGTCGCCGTTGTGAATATCGGCGACCTCGAAACACGCTTCGACGACGGTGCGGAAGTCAGTCCGGAAATCCTCAAATCCAGAAGCCTGGCCAAGGGGCGTTACGACGTGCTGAAGGTGCTCGGCAACGGCGAATTGACCAAGAAGTTGAAAGTCTCTGCCCATCGTTTCAGCAACTCGGCCAGGGAAAAAATCGAAAAGGCGGGCGGCGAGGCGATCGTCCTGCCCAGCAAGGCGCCCGTCCCCAAGAATAAACAGAATTCACAATAACCTTGCGAAGAGGCGGCTTTTGCCATGTGGGAAAAGGTTCGCGTCATCTTCACGATTCCTGAATTGCGCCAGAAGATCCTGCTGACGCTCCTTTTTCTGGCCATTTACCGCGTCGGGTGGCACATCCCGCTGCCGATCGTCGATCCGTCAAAAAGCCTCTTCGGTGAGAGTGCCGGCGGTATGGCAGAGGTAATGGAACGGGTGGCGACCTTCAGCGCCAGCCAACTGAACCAGGCAACCATCTTCGGCCTGGGAATCATGCCGTACATCTCCGCGTCGATTATCTTTCAACTCCTTGGCAGTGTCTATCCTCCGCTGGAAAAACTGCAAAAGGAGGGCGAAAGCGGCAGGAAAAAAATCAACGAGTACACCCGCTACGCAACGGTCGTCATTTGCATCGGCCAAAGCTGGTTCTATGTGGGAATCCTCATCAAGAGCAATATGGTCCACGAGGGATTCCTGACCGCCGAAGGCTCGTTGTCTTTTGGCTGGCAATTGACCGCGGTCATGACGATGACCGCCGGCACCGTCTTCCTCATGTGGCTCGGCGAGCAGATCGACGAATACGGGATCGGCAACGGCATCAGCCTGTTGATCATGGCGGGCATTCTCGCCCGGATGCCGGGCGCCGGCTGGCGACTGCTCAAACCGATGATTGATGCCGGGGGAATCGAACTGGGGACCGGGCGCGGACAGGTCGGCGTGGAAACGCTCCTGGTGCTGGCCGTATTGTTCGTCGGCGTCGTGGCCGGTGTCGTCTTCATCACCCGCGGACAACGCCGCATTCCCACGCAAACCGCGAAACACGTCCGCGGACGGCGCACCTACGGCGGAACCCGGCAGTATCTGCCCCTTCGCGTGAATCAGGCAGGCGTCATGCCGATTATCTTCGCCAGCAGCCTGCTGTTGTTTCCTCAAGTATTGTTCCGTTTGCTGGCCGGTCTTCCGGGGCAAAGTTGGGCCGTCCCCCTGCAACGCGCGTTCGAGCGCGGTGACTCGTTCGTTTACAACGCAATGTACGTGGGCATGATCTACTTCTTCTGCTACTTCTGGACAGCCATTACCTTCAACCCCAAGGACATGTCCGACAATCTGAAGAACTACGGTACGTTCATCCCCGGCTACCGGCCCGGAAAACGAACCGCCGACTACCTGGAAAAGGTCATGGTGCGGATCACCTACGTCGGGGCGGGATTCCTCGCGCTGGTTGCCATCATCCCCACGATCATCGCCGGGGCAATGCACATCGACTGGGTCGTGGCCAGTTTCTACGGCGGCACGGGGCTGCTGATCGCCGTGAGTGTGGCTTTCGACCTCGTGCAGAAGATCGATAGCCACCTCGTCATGCGAAACTATCCCGGATTGTTGGACTAGAATCAGAGATTGCACCATGCGAATAGTCTTTATCGGCCCGCCGGGTGCAGGAAAGGGAACACAAGCGGAACGGCTCATCCGGACCTGCGAAATCGCCCACCTCTCGACCGGCTACATGCTCCGCGCCGCCCGCGACGCAAAAACCGACGTCGGCCAACAAGCCGACGAGTATATGTCGGCCGGCAAGCTGGTACCCGATCACGTCATCATCGCCGTCATCGCCGAACGGCTCGAAGAGCCCGACTGTGAGAAAGGGTACCTTCTCGACGGGTTCCCCCGCACGATTGCCCAGGCTGAAGCGCTCGACAAAATGCTCGCCGAAAAAGGAACTTCTCTGGATGCCGTCCTTGAACTGGACGTTCCCGAGGAAGAACTCTTCCGGCGACTTTCCGGGCGCGGCCGGGCGGACGATACGCCCGAGGTGATCCGACAGCGGCTTGTTGCGTACCGCGACCAAACCGAACCGCTGCTGAAATACTACGGCAATCAGGGCCTGCTCAAACGTATCGACGGGTTGGGAAACGTCGAAGATGTCTTTGACCGTGCTAAAACCGTGTTGGACGAGTTCACAGACTAGTGCTCCGTCAAGTCTTAATTTTGGGGTAGCCACGCTCGCCAGAGCGTGGGATTCCCACGGTCTGACGACCGTGGCTACCCCAATTTCAAAATCTGACAGAGCACTAGGCAGTATTCGTTGAACGAGATTCCTGCTGCCGTGCGAAAGGAGAACGTGAGGCGTGGAGATCCTACGGTCGGCCCGCGAAATCGCCCAGATGCGTAAAGCCGGCTTGCTCGTTTGGGAGGCGCACCAGTTGATGAGGTCGATGATCCGCCCGGGCGTGACAACCGGGGAACTCGACGCAGTGGTCGAAGAGTTCTTCGGCAAGAACAACGCCAAGCCGTTGTTCAAGGGAGTTCCCGGAAAGGTCCCCTTTCCGGCCGTGTGCTGTATCTCGATCAACGAAGAGGTGGTCCATGGCATTCCGGGGCCGAGAAAGCTCGTGGAAGGCGATATTGTCAGCATCGACACCGGCTGCAAACTGAACGGTTGGTGTGGCGATGCCGCGGCCACGTATCCGGTCGGGCAAGTGACCCCCGCCGTGCAACGGTTGCTCGACGTCACCCGGCAGGTCTTGGAGTTATCGATCAAGTTGATGGGCGAACGGTCTCGCTGGAGCGAGATCGCCGCAGAAATGGAGAAGTTCGTCAAGAAACACAAGTTTTCCGTCGTCGAGGATTTCGTGGGCCACGGTATCGGCCGGGAGATGCACGAGGAGCCGCAAGTTCCCAATTTCGTCAGCAGTCAACTTCGCCGCGGCGGAGACTTCAAATTGGTGCCCGGATTGGTGATCGCCGTCGAACCGATGGTCAACATGGGAACCAAGCGGGTTCGGACCCGCGCCGACCACTGGACCCAGATCACCCGAGACTCCTTGCCGAGTGCGCATTTCGAACATACCATTGCGCTGACCGAGTCGGGTCCGGAACTGTTGACGGCGGGGAGAAACGGGGAGAGCTGGTGACGGCCGCCTGTGGGAGGCCGGTGTTCAAACGTGGGTGACCGGTGCCGTTGAGATAGGCAGGATAGGTGGCTTTGTGGGGCCCTGGCAGGTCCTTTGGTGCAAAAAGGAGGCCAAATCGACCCAAAAACTCGCCAAGTGGGGTAGAAACGGGATAATTCTCGGCCCGCGGCCCTTGTGTAGCTCGGCCCGAGTTCTTATACTGAGATGTTTGGTCTGATGGGCAGTGATGGCGGGAAGTCATGAAAGTTCGAGCCAGCGTCAAGCGAATTTGCGAGCACTGCAAGATCGTCCGTCGCCGGGGCGTCGTCTACGTGGTTTGCAGCAATCCACGTCACAAGCAGCGACAGGGGTAGTGAGTTGGTAGGGAGCTTGCAAATATGCCGCGTTTGCTAGGCGTCGACATACCGAACGATCGCCCGACCGTTGTGGCACTTACATACCTCTATGGCGTGGGCCCGAGAACCGCTCGTACGCTGTGTCACAACGCCGGGATTAACCCGCATGTGCGGGCACGTGACCTGCGCGAGGATGAGCTGGGCCGACTGGCCGCTTTGTTGGACAAGGATTATGTCGTCGAAGGCCAACTGCGGCGACAGCGGAACCAGAACATCATCCGGTTGCGCGATATCGGCTGTTACCGCGGGCTGAGGCACCGCCGCGGACTACCCGTCCGCGGCCAGCGCACCCGAACTAACGCGCGGACCCGCAAGGGGCCCAAAAAGACGGTGGCCGGAAAGAAGGGTGTCAAGGACCTGCGCTGATGATGGGTTACTGACGACAGAATACAGACAACCGGAGTTATCGGAAGGTGGCGAAACAGAAGCGACGCAAAACCCGTCGTAATGTGGCCGTGGGCATTGCGCACGTCAAGGCGACTTTCAACAACACCACGATCACGATCACCGACACGAAGGGGGATACGCTCTGCTGGGCAAGCGCCGGCACCACCGGCTTCAAAGGGAGCCGAAAAAGCACGCCGTTTGCAGGTCAGCTTGCCGCGCAACAGGTCGCCGAGAAGGCCGTCAAGTTTGGAATGAAAGAAATTGAAGTGAAAGTGAAAGGGCCCGGTAGCGGTCGGGAAAGCGCCATCACCTCGCTTCAATCGGCCGGGCTGAAGATCAAGTCGATCGAGGATGTCACACCGCTGCCCCATAACGGTTGCCGCCCCAAGAAACGCCGGCGCGTTTGACACGGAGTGGAGAGGAATCATGGCTCGAGAGACCGGACCTGTTTGCCGGATGTGCCGCCGCGAGGGTGCGAAGCTGTTTCTGAAGGGACCCCGGTGCGACACCCCAAAGTGCGCGTTTGAACGTCGTGAGACCCCGCCGGGAATGAACAACTTCCGGCGAGGAAAGCTGACCGACTACGGGCTCCATCTGCGCGAAAAGCAAAAAGTGAAACATTATTACGGCATGTTGGAACGGCAGTTTCGCAAGTATTTCCGCATGGCGGAACGGGCCAAGGGAAACACCGGCGAAGTGCTGATGAGCTTGCTGGAACGACGATTGGACAACGTCGTCTGTCGGCTGGGGTTCGGCTTGTCGCGTGCCCAGGCACGCATGCTCGTCAGTCACGGCCACGTTACCGTCAACGATTGCCGGGTCGATATCCCCAGCTACCTGACGAAGCCGGGAGACGTAATCAAGGTAAAGGATCGCCCCAAAAGCATGCAACTGGTCAAGGGAAACCTTGAGGAATCGGGGCGGGAGGTCCCCGATTTTCTGACGCTAGTAGACGGGCCGCAACCCGCCGGGCACGTCGTGCGGCTGCCGGAAGCCGGCGACGTATCTATTCCCGTTCAAACCCAACTGATCGTGGAGCTTTGTTCCAAGTAGCCGTGATATCGCTCCCCCGAGGTGCCCCGTACTCGCAAGTTATTGGACCGGAAGCTTCATATGCGTATTCGATGGCGCGGACTCGAGTTACCCAGTCAGATTACCGCAGAGAAATCGACCCTGTTGCCCACGTACGGCAAGTTCGTCGCCGAACCGTTTGAACGCGGTTTCGGCGTGACGGTGGGCAACAGCCTTCGACGCGTGTTGCTCTCCAGTCTCGAGGGTAGCGCGGTCACGCAAATCAAACTGCACGGAGTTCAGCACGAGTTCAGCACGATTCCCGGCGTTGTCGAGGACGCTACCGACATCGTGCTGAACGTCAAGTCGCTGGTGGTGAAGAACTACAGCGAGCAGATGCGGGTGATCCGGGTGGAGAAGAGCACGGCCGGGGTGGTGACCGGGGCCGACGTCGAAACCGACGACCAGGTCGAAGTCATTAACAAGCATCATGTGGTCGCCACTTTGACCGAAGACCAGCCGTTCATCCTGGAGATGGTGGTCGAGAACGGGCGGGGATACGTGCCGGCCAACGAGCACACACCCCAAGCCCAGGAAATCGGTATTATACCCATCGATGCCGCATACAGCCCCGTAATCCGCGTCCGGTACGATGTCGACGAAACCCGAGTCGGTCAGAAAACCAACTATGACAAGCTCGCGTTGGAAATCTGGACCAACGGTTCCATTACGCCTGAAATGGCCCTGGTTGAAGCCGCAAAAATCCTCCGTAAGCACCTTAACCCGTTTGTCCAATATACGGAATTGGGGGCCATGATTTACAGCGAGGCCCGGACGACCGGAACTTTGGGACTCGATCAGGCTACCGAAGCGAAGCTCTCGATGAGCCTGGCGGAACTGGATCTCTCGGTTCGGGCAACCAACTGTCTTGAGTCGGAAAACATTGTCACGGTCCGCGACCTGGTTGTCATGACCGAAGATCAATTGCTCGAGGTGCGGAACTTCGGCGAAACCACGTTGATCGAAGTCCGCGAGAAGCTTGCCGACATAGGGCTTCGAATGGGGATGCGGGTGTCGCCGGCCTCGGCGAGTCCCTTGTAACCTGCGCGCCCCGACGCCGACACTGCTTTCCAAACGGAACACGGTACCATGCGACACAGAAGACGAGGCCGAAAACTCGGCCGCAACCCCAAGCATCAACGGGCCCTGCTGCGAAACCTCGCCAGCGCCTTGATCCTTACCGAACGCGATGCGGAATTGGACAACAACGCGCCGGAGGTCAAAGGCCGCATCGTGACCACGCTGCAAAAGGCCAAGGAGGTCCGCCCATTGGTGGAACGCTGCATCACGATTGCCCGGCGCGCGCTGCCACATCAGCAGGCAGCCGATAAACTGGAACCGAACGTCGAACGCGGGACCGAGAAGTGGCGGTCCTGGCGCAACAGCGAGCAATGGCACGAATGGAACCAGACGATCGCTCCGGTGGTTGCGGCCCGGCGCCGCGCAATAAAGCTGCTCGGCGACAAGAAGGCGGTCCAAATCCTCTTCGACGAATTGGCCGAGCGATTCGAAGACCGCCCCGGGGGTTACACCCGAATCCTCCGGCTCGCAACGACGCGCCTCGGCGACGCCGGAACCCGGGCCATCCTCGAATTCGTCGGCGTCAACGACCGGGTACGCAAGGCCGCCGTTAAACCGTCCTTCGAGGAAGAAACCGAAGACGCGGATGCCGCCGAAAGCGACGCGGAACGGCAAACCCGGGATTCCGCGGACAATACGGAAGAAGAGTGAAGTTTGCCGCGAGACAGCCGCGCGCGAACGGCTTCCACGGTCCCAGGAGGGGAAAAGGGTGAGTCCCGATCGGCCACGGAAATTACGGGCTCGTTCTGAGAACCCCGCAGGACTCAATTTCACTCTGCACATGCGCCGCTTGTGTACCGACATGGTGCATCGGGTCGATGACCTGGGGCACATCGACATGTCTCGGGTAGCAGTCAGTTTCTCTCAAGCCCGAAAATCCACCGACTACGGGATGTTCGCCTCGCTCACTCCCATGCGATTTCCCGGCGGCAAACGGCACATGATCCGGCGAGGAGAAACCTGGGGAATCCAGCGGCTGGAAGGTCCTCATGGCCGCGAAATGCTGTACATCCTCAACTTCTACGTGCCGCGGTTCCTCGACATCAACACGCTTCGCGAGAAACTTCTCACCGTGCTGCACGAGTTGTGGCACATCGGTCCGAAGTTTGACGGCGATTCGCGTCGCTTCCGAGGCCGCTGCCACGCCCACAGTGCTTCTCAAGAAAGCTACGATGCCCGAGTCGAGATCCTGATGAACCGCTACCTGGCCGCAAAGCCGCCGGAGTCGATCTGCGGCTTTCTCCGACTGAACTTCCGGGAACTGACAAGTCGCTTTGGAACCGTCATTGGGGAGAAGATTCCCGCTCCAAAACTGTTCCGGGTGGCCCAATCCGGCCGGAGCTAGGCGGAATCGTCCTCGGCGAACGCGAAGCCGCCGCACTTGGGACACTTCATATCGATGTCGATCAGCTCGCCGAGAAACAGACTATCGCAGTTCTCCGGTGTGATTTCACCCGTCGGACAAGCACTCTCGGGATGGCCGAAACTCTCGATGTAATGCTGGTAGTCGAAGCGTAATGCCCGTTCCAACCCCCGGCGACGGAGTTCCTTGATGTAGTCCACGTCTTTCGGACCGATCACCAACGGCAGCCCGCAACTTGCACAACGATCCGAGACTATTCGTCGCATGCCCTATCCCCTCTCATTAGCGAATATACAGATCAGATTAAGCCGAAGTATGCGCCAGCACTATTCTAGCAGCTTTTTTCGTTTTTTGCCAGCATTAGTCCGGGGCACAGGCCGATTTGCTGCCCCCGCTGTAGCAGGGGCTTCAAGGCGGCATTGACATACCGGGCTCTTGCCGATACGCTCCTTTCCTCAATTGTGTCCCCTCTCTTGTCTTCTTTTTCTTCACCGACCATGGTCTCATCGTTGGGCCGATGTTCCATCCTGCTGCCCGTGTTCTGCGTGCTGGTAGGGTGTTCGAGTATGCCGAACAAGAAGGGGAAATCCCCGCTTCGGCCCGCGCAGATGTCGGACAACAGTTGCGCGTTGGAAATCTTCTTCGTCCGCTTTCCGTTTGACGATCCTGAGGCGAACATCCAGCTCTGGGAAGAGGTCGACGAGCAGCATTTTCCAGCCAGGCTGAGGAAACACCTGGCGAGCAACGGGTTTCGCATTGGCTTGGTGGGTGGGCAAATGCCGATCACCCTGTCCAGGCTGATGGAACTGAGCGACAAGCCCGGACCGACCGGCGAGGCGGTAACGACGGAAGCGGCCGAGATGCAAGAGGAACCCCGGGTGGTGCGCCGCCAATTACACAGCCGCGCCGGCCGCCGCAATGAGATCGTCTCTTCCGGCACCTACGAACAATTGCCCGTCCTGATTGCCGCCGACGGGCAAGTCGGCGGTCAAATCTACCATCAGGCTCAAGCGATCTGGACGGTGAAGACATTCCCGCAAAGCGACGGTTGTGTCCGCCTGGAATTGGTGCCCGAGTTGCATTACGGCCGGCCCCGACAGCGCTGGGTCGGCGGTCAAGGGATGCTTCGGCTCGAGGCGGGCCGCCCGCGACGTGTCTTCAACGACATGAGCACTTCGGCGGTGCTCTCGCCGGGTGCAATGCTGCTGATGAGCAGCTTACCCAACCGCTCCGGCAGTCTGGGACATCACTTCTTTTCGGAAGAAAAGGGGCGACTTGAACAGAAGCTCATGGTCATACGCCTTGCACAAACCCAGCATGACGAGCTGTTCAGCCCGCCCGAAGTGTTGGACCTCGAAAAGTAGCCACAACAAAAAGCCCGCGGGCCGCATCCGAGAAAACGGGAGCTTCCCGTGAGCTTCGGGGGTTCCTTCGACGGGTTTGCTTACGTGGCCCGGATCGTCTCGCGGACGCTTTCCAATTGCCCTGCCGAGCCGAGCTTGCTGTTCTTGTGGGCGATGTAGTCGGCATAAGCGGGCATAAACGTCTTGCCGGGGGTCCGCGGGTCGAAATCCTCCGGCTTGTCGCGGAACGACTCCCGGTACATGGCACACCAGACCAACCGCCCGTCCGTGTCGATGTTCACTTTGCACACCCCCATCTTGGCGCCCGGCAGGTACTGGTCCTCCGGCACGCCGCTGGTGCTTTTCATCTGGCCGCCGGCGTTGTTGATCCGATCGACCCACTCCTTGGGTACGCTGCTGGAACCGTGCATCACCAGCGGAAACCGCTCCGGCAACGCCTTCTGGATTTTCTCGAGCACGTCGAAGTGCAGGCCTTGCGAGCCGGCGAACTTGTAGGCGCCGTGGGAAGTCCCAATTGCCACAGCCAGCGAATCGCAGCCGCTCCGCTCGACGAACTCGGCCGCCTGGTCCGGCTCGGTCAGGCAAACGCTCCCGACCACATCCTCTTCCACCCCGCCGAGCTGGCCCAGTTCGGCCTCGACGACAATACCCTTCTCGCGGGCACGATCGACGACCCGCTTCGTAACCTCGATGTTCTCTTCGAGGGGGTGGTGCGAAGCGTCGATCATCACCGAGCTGTAAAAACCGCTGTCAATGCAGTCGTAGCAGGCCTCCTCGGTGCCATGGTCGAGATGGACGGCAAAAATCGCCTCCGGGAAGATATCATCGGCCGTGCGGATCATGGCTTCCAGGAACCGCTTGTCGGTGTACGCGCGGGCGCCGCGGGAAATCTGGACGATAAACGGGGCGCTCTTCGAGCCGTCGACCGCCTCGTCGTTCGATTTCGATTTGCCCAGGTTCCCGCGGAAAAGCCCGACGGTCTGCTCGAGATTGTTAATGTTGTAAGCCCCCACGGCATACTTGCCGTAGGCGTGTGAGAAAAGCTGCTCGGTGGTGACAATCATGGAATACGTCTTCTCCTTTCTTAAGCATGGGGTCGCCCGAAGTTGACAATCTACCCGATGATCCGCAGGGATACCAGGGGTTCTTTTGGGGGATTATGCTAGCACTCCTGGCCCGAAAAAACTGCCCTTTTGGGCGGAAATCGCCCTTGACGCGAAATGGGAATTTCCATATTCTCGCCCCCTCAAGAGACAAGCAAACTTCTGCTGGGGCAGTTCTCTTTGGCGAAGTAACCCTTTACACCCACCCCAAAACACAACGAATCCACGTGGATGGGCCCGCACCTGGGTATTCCGTGAAATCGAAATGCCTGCGGACCACGAAGCGTTCGACTGCTTGCATGGAGGCAAGTGGCACGCTTCGGATATATTGACAGCACCCGGTGCGGCAGCCGACCCCTCCCGCCGGCAACCGCATGCGAGGAGCCAATCGCTCCCGGAAAAGTCAGATGTCCTTTGCCCCCCTGGGACGCCGGTTTTCCGGGAGCTTTTTTCTGCGCCGCCTCCGGCGTCTACTCGTTTCCAAAGAAATGCTCGATGCCGTCCGACTTGGCGATGATGGTCACGCCGGAGTCGGTGACGATGCACCCTCGGGCACGGTCAAGGTCGTGGTCGTAGCCGATTTCGACGCCCGGCGGAATGCGAACCTCCTTGTCGATGATCGCCCGGCGGATTTTGGCATGACGCCCCACGTCGACGTGGTCGAAGAGGATGGAATCTTCGACCTGGGCGTAACTGTTGATTCGGGCATCGAGCCCGATGATCGAGCGTTCGGCCCGCCCGCCGGAGATGATCGACCCGAGGCAAACGATGCTGTCGATCGCTTCTCCCCGCCGCGCCGCTTTGCCCTTCTCGGCAAATACGAACTTCGGTGGCGGGAAGTTGGGCTGGTACGTGCGAATCGGCCAGTGCCGATCGTACATGTTCAACAACGGATCGACGGAAACCAGGTCCATGTTCGCCTCGTAGTACGCGTCCAGCGTCCCCACGTCCCGCCAATAAGCGTCCTGCTTGCGGTTCTCGTCTGTAAACGGGTACGCGAAAACCCGATGCGTGTCGATGATCGAAGGAATCAGGTCCTTGCCGAAATCGTGACTGCTGTCGCGCCGCGTGGCGTCCAGGCAAAGCTGGTCGTAAAGGAACGGGGCCGTGAAGACGTAAATACCCATCGACGCCAACGCATGCTCCGGATCGCCGGGAATCGGCTTCGGATTCTCCGGTTTCTCTTCGAAGCCGATCACCCGTGAAGCCCCGTCGATCTGCATCACGCCGAACTCCGAGGCGTCCTTCAAAGGCACCCGAAGTGCGCCGACCGTCAAATCCGCGCCGTTGCGGCAGTGCGTCTCGACCATGTTGCGATAATTCATTTTGTAGATGTGGTCGCCGCCGAGGATCATCACGTACTCCGGCCGTTCCTTTTCGATCGTGTAGATGTTCTGATAGACGGCGTCGGCCGTGCCTTGATACCAGTGGCTGTCGATGCGTTGCTGTGGCGGCACGACGTCGACAAATTCCCCCAGTTCCCGGCACAAAAACCCCCGCCATCCCAAGTTGATATGCCGATCCAGGCTCATCGCCTTATATTGGGTGAAAAGCAACATCTTGCGGATGCCGCTGTTGAGACAATTCGACAGCGTGAAATCGACGATGCGATACGCGCCGCCGAAGGGAACGGCGGGCTTGGCGCGATCGCGGGTGAGCGGATCCAATCGCGCCCCCTTGCCTCCGGCCAAGATCACGGCCAACACGTCTTTCATTGCGCCGTCGCTCCGCTAATGAAGCCCTGTTCCGCAGGGTATCGCCCTATACAAGTCGCACCATATTGATTCTAACGATTTGTGTATTTAGCAAAAGGGGTGAAAAGGAGCGGTACCCATCCAACGAGGGAGCCCTCGTATGCATGTTGCCCAGTTTGACTGCTGAAAAGTGCAAACGACATCTTCATCCCGCTTTCATGCTGCGGTGGGGTTGACAGCGGTCAATCAACCCATTCTCGCTGCCACAGTTCCAAGACCAGCAGTGCCCAGAGCCGATAGCTGTGATCGAAACGGCCCTGCTGGTGGTCCTCCAACAGGCGAGAAACCGCCTCGGGGCGAAAGTAGCCCCGGTCTTGCGCTCTGGAGTCGAGCAGCACCTCCCGGGCAAAATCCTTCAGCTCGTTGCGGAACCAGTGGTCCAGCGGCACGCCGAAACCCATCTTCCGCCGCCGCAGGATCGACCGGGGTAACAGATCGCCGAATGTCTCCGTCAGAATCCGTTTCCCCCGGCCGCAGCGGAATTTCAGCTTCCGCGGCATCACGGCTGCCAGTTCCACCACCCGGTGGTCCAAGAACGGCTGCCGGCACTCCAGGCCGTGGGCCATCGACGCGATGTCAACCTTCGTCATCAGGTCGCACGGCAGATACGTCGCCAGATCGGCAAGGCTCGCGGCGGTGACCGGGTCGCGGCGGCCGGCCGACCGGAACGCCTCGGCCAGGAACGCCAGCGGATCGGCGACCAATTGCGGGACGAATTCGTCGCGGTACAGTTCACCCCGTTGCCGTTCGTTAAAGATCGAGATCCAATCGAGATATCGCCTCTCGGTCGGGAGGTGCAGGGCCTCGACGAACCGTTTCCATCGCCGGCGCAGGCATTTTTGCCGGGGGCTGGCCGGCATCTTCAGCCACCACCGCCCCGCCAGCACCGCACGCAGCACGCGCGGCATCCGATCGAACCGGCTTGCCAGCGATACGGCCCGGTAACGCGGATACCCCATAAAAAGCTCGTCGCCCCCGTCGCCCGTCAACGCCACCGTCACGTGCTCGCGGGTAAGCTGCGAGACGTACCAGGTGGGCACGGCCGAGCTGTCGGCAAACGGCTCGTCGAAGTGCCACACGAGCTTAGGCAGGATCGCGATCGCGTCGGGCTCGACCTGGAACTCTTCGTGGACCGTTTGGAACGTTTCGGCCGCGGTCCGGGCATAGTCCGTTTCGTCATACTCCGCCACGGGAAAGCCGATCGAGAACGTCCGCACCGGCTCGTCCCGGAGCTTCTGCATCAGGCCGACGATGATGGTCGAATCAATCCCGCCCGAGAGAAACGCCCCCAACGGCACGTCGGATTGCAGGCGCAGCTCCACGGCCGACGTCAGTTTCTCGCGGAGTTCTTCCGCGTACTCCTCGGCCGGGCGTTGCTGCTCGCGGTTGAAGTTCGGCTGCCAGTAGCGGTCGACCTTGAGCCGGTCGTCGCGAAAGACCGCGTAATGCCCCGGCGGCAGCTTGTTGATGCCCTGAAGGATGGTCCGCGGGTGCGGCACGTACTGGTACGTGAGATATTCGTCGACCGCCTGGGGATCGATGTCTCGCGGGACGCCGGGCACTTCGAGCAGCCCCTTCAACTCGCTGGCAAACAGCAACCGCCCCCGCTCGCGGCGATAGACGAGCGGCTTCTGACCGAGCCGGTCGCGGGCGAGCAGCAACTGCCGCCGCCGCGAGTCCCACACGGCGAACGCGAACATGCCGTTGAGGTGGCCCAGCAACTCCGGCCCTTCGTCCTCGTAGAGATGGACGATCGTTTCGGTGTCGCAGTCGGTGCGGAAGCGGTGGCCCGAGCCTTCCAACCGGCGCCGCAGCTCGCGGTAGTTGTAGATTTCGCCGTTGAAGACGACCCAGACCGTGCCGTCTTCGTTCGCCATGGGCTGCCGGCCCCCTGCAACATCGATCACGGCCAGGCGGCGGTGGCCCAGGGCCACCCCGGGCACGGCGTCGCGGCCCGGCCGGAGCTGGAACTCGGCCGCGTGCTCCCCTTCGCCGTCCGGCCCCCGGTGGCGCAGCGACTCGGTCATTCGCCGCAGGGTCTCCTCCGGCAGCGCCTTTTCCGGGTCGTTCCAAATCGCGCCGGTGATGCCACACATGCGCGATATCATAGGGTGGGATAAGGGCGTTGGCAAGCTGCACTCTCCTACCCCCCCACAGGGCTCCTTGTCTTTTCTCCGGAAATCGATCATAATAATCATGATTGGGGTATCTTTCTCCGGGACAAGGAGCGGAACCATGAAACGCTTATTCACCATCGCCGCAGCCGTCGCTCTGATCGGTTGGTTGGCCGGCGAGAACGCCTCGGCACAGTTTATTCCCTATGGCGCGAACCCGTCGGGCAACGCGAACAAGGCTGCCGCGCAGCCGAATGCCAACAACAACGCCGCGCAGCCGAATGCGAACAATCCGGCCGGCCGCACGCAGCGCCCATGGAGCTACAGCAATCCGACGTATTACCACCGCCCGTGGAGCTACGGCAACCCGCCCTACTACAACCGCCCGCCCACGCAGTACTATCCGGTGCCGGTGCCGTACTACACCAATCGCCCCTACTATCCGTACGATGCGGTCGATCAAGGCTACGGCTACTATGTCGCACCCTGGGGCGGACAGCCGTACTACGTGCCGCCGCGATACTATTACCAGCCGTATCAAACGTATCCGTACTACAATAGGTATCGGTAGCGGGTAGTGGATAGAGGGCAGAGGGCAGTGAAGTGTGAGCGCGGGCACCCATGCGGACGGCGTCGGCAACGGAACTGCTCGGGCCGCTGCTCCTCTTTTTTGGTCAACAGAATTGTGGATTTCCGGGAACGGGAATAGGGGTTGGGGGCTGGGTCGAAGGGTGGATTCTCACCACCTGCCCGACGTTCGCCTGCTCTCCTGTTCCCCCTGCTCCTCTTTTTTGGTCAACAGAATCGCCAGTCCGGGCGCCAAAAATGCCTATTTCTCCGAAGGCTTGACATGTAAGCACTTAATGGAACAAAATCCAGAAGCCGGTTCGGTCGATTTACGTCTTAGGTGGACCAGATCATCCACGTTTGTCCGAACCACGCGGAAAACCGACTACTCAGTAGTTGGGGTCAGAAAGTGCAGTGCTTTAATCTCCCCCCCCTTTAATCTCCCGCCGCGTCTGCGACTAAGGCTACGACCTGCTCCACCGCGTCGTCGAAGAACGACTGCTACTGCGCTAGGAACGCCAGAAAACGCAGCCCGTGGAACAATAGTGCCAGCAGCCCGATTACCGCCAGCAGCGTCTTGATTTGTTCGGCCCTGGTGGGCAGTTCGTCCGGCGTGTTGTGTGACACCGCGGCGGTGACTTTCTCCTCCGGCTCCCGGTCCTGTTGCGGAAGTTTCTCCAAGCCGCGGCGCTGCGGCAAGAGTTCCCGCGGCCGCGGCACCGGTTCCTCGACGTGGGAAAAAGCCGCCAATTCTCGTCCGGTTGGGGGGACATTCACCGTCGCACCGCTCGGCTCGGGCGTCGTTGCCGCCGTCGTTGAGCCAACCGGCTCGGACGGTTGTCTTCGGGCGATCATCGCCGGGTTCGGCGGCAGTTGCTCCAACATGGCCAAGGGTTCCTCCAGGAACCACCGCACGCGGCCGCAGTAGCTTCCGGTGGTCCGGCCGCCGGCCGAGCCGAAGAGGACCCCGGCCAGCTCGCCGCTGCCGTTTAGGATGGGGCCGCCGCTGTCGCCCTGCCGGGCGGAAGTGGAAAGCTCGACCATCTCGAACGGCAGGCTCCCGCCGGGTGAAACGTATTGGACGCATCTCCCCGCCGTTGCCCGGTACCATCCCCGGCCGTAACCGGCGATCGTCAGCACCTCGCCGTATTGCGGGGCGCGGGTTGCCAGCGGGATCGGCTTGGCGCCGGGCCGCCAGATGGCAAGCGCGGCAAGGTCCCAATTGCGATCGATCTTCATCACGGCGGCGCCCGAGCGGAAGCCGTCGGGAAAGACAACCATGACCGGTCCGGCCGCATCGCGGACCACGTGCCAGTTGGTCACCACCAGCCCGTGCGAATCGCTCACGGCGACCAGGGCCCCCGATCCCAGCGACGCCCCCCCCCGGTCCGGCGCAATCACCCGGACGACGGCCGGGTGGACGTTCTCGGCAAGCAGATCCGCGGACGAGACGAACACGGAAACCATCGCCGATATTGCCGAGACGAGTGTTCTGAAGAATCGGCGTTTTCGATCCAATCGGTTCATGCGCGTACCTTGAGGCAGATCTCCGTCATCCCTCTTCGGACAGCGGAGAAACCAGGAGCCAGCAAAATCGCCCTTGCCGCGAATTGTTGCCAAATGGCCGCAAGCACACCCCTTTTCTGCCGCAGAGAACCTACGCCGCCGGGGATCGACACAAAGTGAACGGGGTGAATAATCGTTGCAGACCGAGAGGATAGCCGGCCGGCGACGCGTTGCGTCCCGGCTATTGCGTCCTGCACTCAATGGCGTCCTCTTGATGGTCCGGGGGCGGGTGCCCCCTCCTTTGTTGTCTGTTGTTTAAGGAGCCGGATGGCGGCCGCCGTCAACAATTCGCCGCCGCCGGGGGCAATCCGGCTGTTGACCGTCTCGTAGCTGCCTTCCAAGAAGGCCTTCCGCGTGGGAAGGTAGCCGGGGGCGTCGTTGGCCAACTCGATCACGATCGTGTTGGCAAACGGCGACGCACGCTTGATTTCCAGCCCGAGGTCGACGAACACCTCGCCGGGGAGCGTGACAATGGCCACCTCGTTGCCCAGCCGGAAGACCTGCACCTCGATCGGGATCGTCTCGCCGCCGCGCGATTGCAGTGCCATGATCTTGTACGCCTTGACCCGTTCGAGAAACGGCACTTTACCCGAGGCAACTTTCTCCATGCCGGCCTTCGCCTGGGCGATTTCCTCTTTGCTGTACTTTTGCAGCGGGGCGTCGACGATCTCCCGCCGCACGGCCAGCGACGGCGTTACCTTCTTCAGCTTCGGCACCTCCGCCTTGACGGTCGCCGCCAGCGTTTCGCCTATCTCGTTCGGCTTGTTGCGTTTCCTCTGCGTCACGTCGATGTGGTTGATGTCGCCGCACGTGCCGGCGCCGAACATCGAGACGAACTTCTCGCCGAACTCCTTGTGTAACGCCTCGGCGAGGTAGTACGGGTAGTCGGCGCTGTAGAGGGTGCCGCCGGTCGTGTCCAGGTGGAGTGCGAAAACAGTCAGCGACGCCATCGGGCGGTCCCCGGCCGCGCTGCGCACCAACAGGATGCCGACGTCCGGATCGATCGGCCCGGCCGGGCGGACGATGTCCGGGTTGAGCACGCCGGGGTTGAACCGCACGGGCCCCGACTTCATGTGGAAGCGGCGATTGAACGCGAGCCCCTTCTGCTCGGCGACGCCCGCCGCCAGCGTCACCGGCGCGGCGGCCGACTTCGCATCGGCAATCACGCCGGCCAGCTTCTTGACAAGCTCGGCCGGGTAGTCCGTCTTCTCGCAGGGGTCGTTGCCGTGTTCGGCAACCGCTTTCCGGTGAAAACGCTCGCGCAGGGCCCCGAAGTAAAGCGGGCCGGTATGGCTGTGCGTTGCCGCGATCGCGATGTTCGCCGCCGGGATGCCCGTCTTCTCTTCAGCAAGCCGGCGGGCCTGCTTGGCGAGGCCCGGCGAGATGCCGATGATGTCGCAAAACACCAGCGCTGCTTGACAGTCACCCTGGGAGAGCACAATCGCTTTGGCCTTCAGCGCATCGTGTACCCCGGTGCTGAGCCGTTCGGAGAAATACCCGCTCATCCGGTACGGCACGGGCGGAGTGATGTCCACCACGGCAACTCCCGCCCACATTTCCGCGTTGGAGTCGGCGGCGGGTGCGGTCGGCGAAAAGCCGATACACACAAAAGCGGCCAGAACAGCCGCCACAAAGAAAATACCCCGGATAAACTTGCTTTGAAGTGAGCGCACGGCAAGAGCCCCCATTGTGTTGGCGAATGAGCTACGATACGATTATAGTAAGTCCGAACGCGCATGAAAGGGACCGGCAAAACTGGGCTCGATGCTCCTCCCGGAGAACCGCCATGGAAAACCGAAAACTCGGAGTCGCCATTCACGGCGCCGGCGGTGTCGCCCGGGCACACGCCGCAAGCTGGAACCACTGCACCCGGGCGGAGATCGTCTCGGTCAGCAGCCGCCGCAGAGAAACGGCCCAACAATTCGCCGACGAGCTGGCCCCGGATGCTGCGGTTACCGACGACTTCGACGAAGTGCTCCGCAACAACTGCGTGGACATCGTCAACCTTAGCGGGCCGAACCACGTCCACGGCCCCCAGGCAATCGCCGCCGCCGAGGCCGGTAAACACATCCTGATCGAAAAGCCGATGGTCCTGACGATGGACGAAAACCGGGCGTTGCGCGACGCGGTGGCCAAGGCCGGGGTCAAGAGCGTGGTCAGCTTCGTACTGCGATGGAACCCGCTTTTCGACAACATCAAGTCGCTGTTGGCCGCCGAGACGATCGGCCGGCTCTTCTACGCCGAGGTCGACTACTGGCACGGCATCGCCGACTGGTACTCCGGCTGGGACTGGGCACACACGCGGGAAACCGGCGGCAGCGCCATGCTCCTGGCCGGGTGCCACGCGGTCGACGCCCTGCGGTATTTCGTCGGCGACCAGCCCGCCGAGGTCTCGGCCTTCTCGAACAATACCAAGGGGCTCTACGAGTACGACGCCAACGTGGTGGCCGTCGTGAAATTCCGCGGCGGGGCCATCGGAAAGACCTCCGTCCTGCTCGACGCCCAAATCCCCTACGCCTTCAACATCGACCTGATCGGCACCGAGGGCACGATGCGCGACAACCGTCTCTGGTCCAAAAAACTCCTGCCGGGGCAGACCAAGTGGGCCGAGTTGCCGACGATCATGCCCGACTCCGGCGACGTCGACCACCACCCGTTCGACGCCGAGATGGATCACCTGGTCGATTGCATCCTCGAAGACCGCGAGTCCCACTGCAACGTGGCCGACTCGTACCACACGCACGAGTTGTGCCTGGCCATCGACCAATCGATCGCCGCCGGCCGCCCGGTGGCATTGCCACTTGTGTCAGGCGACGAACCATGCCCGTGAATCCTTATGAGTCTCCGACGCAGTCCGGTGTCGAATCGAGCGACAAACGGTTGCCGCTGTCGGCGCACCTTATGGCGGCAGTCTCCTTCGTGTTTGTCATGGTCGGTTTTCTCTTCATTGCTTGTGTATTCGTGGTTTTCTTACAAGAGCCACTCGACGCACTACCTGGCTGGGTTTCCGCCGTAATGTTCTGCGGCTTGTTTCTCTCAGCGCCGACACTTGGATTGCTTTCCGCCTGGCAATCAATCAGGCGAGCCAAGCGCAAGTTGCGCCGCTGACACGCGTTTTTCGGGCGGTTCGTCACGTCGGCAGGCGCCACGGCGCCCGCATGGGCTGGTTGACCAGCCGGTTGGCCTCCTCGTCGCCGATCACCTCCTCCTTGACGGGGTCGTAGCGGATCTTCCGGCCGGTGCGGATCGCGATGTTGCCCAAATGCATAATGGTCACGGCGCGGTGGGCCGCCTCGGGATAGGCCCCGGCCGGCTTTCGGGTGCGGACGGCCTCTACGAAGGTCCGCAGCGGCTCGGGGTCGGGCATGGCCTCGACCTTCTTGCGGCTTTCCTCGTCGAGATCGTCCAGCGTGACGCCGCGGGGCTGCTTGCGGTTGTACGACTCGCCCCACTCGCGGCTGTCGAGCACGAGCGTCATGCCGTCGGCGTATTTCAACTCGACCCACGCCCAAACGCCGGAACACTCGGGATGGGCCGGCGGGGCGACCGCCTCGATCTCGACCGGGCTGGTCTCGTCCTTGCCGTAGGTCCACTGGAATGGGTCCATGTAGTGCTGCCCGAAATCGGCCAGCCCGCCGCCCTCGTAGTCCCAGTAGTAACGGTGGGTCCAGCCGAAGCGGTGCTTGTTGAACGGCCTCAGCGGCGCCGGCCCGCAGTACATGTCCCAATCGAGATTCTTGGGTACCGGCTCCGGCTTCAGATCGACCCGCCCGCAATACTTCCGCACGTGGAACCCGCCGCGCTGGATGAAGACGGCGGGGCACTTCTTCAAGAGCCCGCTGGCCATGATCTTGTGGGTGAGGATATGGCCCTTGTTCCGGCACGCCGAGAACCGTCCTCCGGTGCCGATCTGGAAGACGCGGCCGTAGCGTTTCGCGGCGTTGACCACAGCCCGCCCCTCCGCGATGAATTTCGTCATCGGTTTCTCGCACAACACGTCCTTGCCCGACTGCATGGCCGCGATGGTAATCAGGGCGTGCCAGTGGGGCGGCGTGGCCACGCTGATCACGTCGATGTCCTTGCGGTCCATCACTCGGCGGAAGTCGGTGTAGATCATCTTGTTGTCGGCGCGGCCGAGGAACTTCACGTCGCAGCGGGCGGCCAGCTTGTAGTCGCCGCCGACCTTCTTGATGTAGGAGTTCAGGTCTTCGCCGCCCTGGCCGCCGCAACCGACCAGCCCGGCGACGATGGTCTCGCTCGGGGGTGTTTGTCCGGCGCCCAGCACGTGGCGCGGGACGATCGCGATCGCGGCGCCGGCGGCCGCCGTGTGGTTCAGAAAACTCCGGCGGCTGATTTGGTTTGCATGTCTTGTCATGGTTATGCCTCCATACGGTCTTGATGATCTCGGGTTGTGTTGTTATGGGTCACTCAAAAAAAACAAGTTCGGCAATCCCGACCATAAAGCCGCGACCGTTGGTCGCGCCCGGCGCTGCCAGAGACGACCGCTACCCATGTTCGGCGCGACCAACGGTCGCGGCTTTATGGGCAAATGGCAAAGTTATTCTTGAGCGGCCAGCGCTTTTTGGATCGCCTCGCGGACGTATTTTTCGGACGGGTCGGTCCGCGTTTTCTGCAAGTGCGAATAAATCTTCTTCGCTTCGCTCTTGTTGCCGTCCGCCAGCAGTTTATCGGCCAGCGACATGCAGGCATCGGTCGCCTGGGTCCGTTCGTAGCCGTCCTTGTCGTCGGCCTTCAGCACGGCATCGATGGAGGCGGGATCGCCGATCGCGACGAGGCCCCAAAGGGCGGCCACGCGGATGTCGCGGTCCTCGTCGCCCAGGGCCTTCTTCAACGCGCCGGTCGAACCCGCGTCGGCCACCTCGCCGAGGTTTTGGATGACCGTCAAGCGGCACTTGTCCTTGACCTTCGGCAGCGCGGCGCGAAGCTGTTCGGCGGCGCCGTCACCGATGGCAACCAGGGCCTGGGCGGCCGGCTCGCACAGCTCTTCGACGAGCAGGGCCTTGCCGAGCGTCGGCGCGACCTCTTTGCCGCCGGCCACCTGCAACTCGCGGACGAGGTACTTCTGCACGCCGATGGGCCGATCGCCGCCGATCTTCGAGGCCACCGTATCGGCAAACTCGCGGCGGGTTTTGCCGTCCCCGACTTTCCAGACGTAGACCGCCAGGCAGTGCAGGGCGTAGTGCGGTTTGGTGTCGTCGCCGCCGCCGGGCTCGACGAGCATGTCGATCAGCCCGGTCACCACGTCGGGACCGCCTTTGTGCAACTCGGCCACAATCTTTTCCACTTCGCCCGCCTTGATGCCGGCCAGCGTACCCCGTTCGTCGGGGCCGGGTATCCGGTCGACAAGCGACTTGAGTTGTTCCGGATTCATGTTTTTCGTCCTTTCGTTACCGTTTACCGGCCGAGGGAGCCGGCGTACATGCGACCCTATCGCTTCCCCATTATTGCAGAAGCAGCGGCGGTTGCAAGTTTCCGGGGATATCCATTCCACCCTATCGTCCTTCAGGCTGACGAACAAGCGCAACGCGGCTTGACATCTCCCCCGCGGCTATCGACAATACTTTCCAACACTTGATTCACCGGGGAGAGAACCATGAGAAAGCAATTGCCGATTACACTTTTGTTTCTGTTGGCGGTTGCCAATTCCCATTTCGGTGCGGAGAAAAAGAAATCCGCAGCGCCGCTGGAATTGGCAGGGGCAGCGTCGGAAATCTACAAGAGAGTCGGCGACACCGAGCTTCGCATTTACATGTTCTTTCCCGACGGCCACAAGCCGGCCGACAAGCGCCCTGCGGCCGTGTTCTTCTTCGGCGGCGGCTGGAACGGCGGATCGCCGAAACAGTTCGAGCCCCATGCAAAATACCTGGCCTCGCGAGGCATGGTCGGCATGGTCGCCGACTATCGCGTGAAAAGTCGGCAGGGAACTACGCCGTTCGAGTGTGTCAAGGACGGCAAATCGGCCATCCGGTGGATCCGTGCCAATGCCAAGCGGCTGGGTGTCGATCCCGAACGGATCGCCGCCGGCGGCGGCTCTGCCGGAGGACACGTCGCCGCGGCTACCGGGAACGTACCCGGTCTGGAAGAAGAGGGCGAAGACAAATCCGTAAGCCCGACGCCCGACGCCCTGCTGCTGTTCAATCCCGTCTACGACAACGGCCCCGACGGCTACGGCTACAGCCGCGTGAAAGACCGCTACCAGGAAATCTCGCCGATACACAACATCCGCAAAGGGGCCCCGCCGACAATCGTCTTCCTCGGCACCAAGGACAAGCTGATCCCTGTGGCCACCGCCGAGAAGTACAAGGCCGAGATGGAAAAGGTGGGGAGCCGCTGTGACCTCCACCTGTATGAGGGGCGACCACACGGCTTCTTCAACTTGGGCCGAACATATAAGGGAGTAAATGACTACGCCAAGACGGTCCACGAGATGGACAAGTTCCTCCGGTCGATCGGCTATTTGAAGGGGGAACCGACAAGGTGAGCGTACTTTTGGGAGAAGTGAGAAGAGGAGAAGTGTATTATTTTGGTACACTTGTTGAAAAAGAGTGTATCAAAATAAAACAGGCGAGTTAGGGATCGCTCGGGCTTTCGATCCCCAACCCGCCCGCGATGCTCGGAAGCTTTGCGCTTCCGATCCGTCGGGATGCCTATTCTTCTCTGTTCCAGAGGGGATATCCGCTAAGCACCTTTTCTCTGCTGTTCCTTCGCCAATGCCTCTTCCAGGCCGGCCCAAAAAGTGCCTCTTCTCTGTGCCAACCTGGAAATTTGGCCGTCGGTGACCGGGTCGCATCGCAAGAACCGCCACCGACATCCTTTTGGTGTTGCAAACCGTGTGCCAGTTGGGCAGATAATGACGATTGCAGCGTCAAAAGGTATACTGCAAACCGGCCAGCACGAAGCTGCCCCTTCGCGGCTGGTCTGCCTGGGCGATGTACCCCCCGTTCTCCATCATCACGACGGCGTACGTCTGGAGATATGGCGTGAAATAGTAAGCCGCTTTGAGGATGCCGCGGCGATTGACAACGTCGTGTTTCGGGTCTCCGATTGCCTTCGGGTAGAATTCCCCATAGTTCAGGTTCACGGACCACGGCATTCTGTCGAATGCGAGATTGAAGTAATATCCCGTTCCCGTGATCGGCTCGAACAGTCGGTAGTTCTGGTCGCGATAGTAGATGCTGCGTCCCCAGGTAATAAAGTCCGGATCGAAGCCGGGTCTGCGGAAGCCGTACTCATCGTAGATCGCCTCGCCGGAGAGGGTGAAGTATCCCCACCGGACCATGAAATCGACCCCGACATGGTTCTTGAACTCTTTTTGGTTTTCCGACCCGATGCCGTCCTGGAGCTTCACCGAGAATCCGGCGGCGAGCCAACTGGTTTCAATTCCGAGCCGGGAGATCAATGCCTTGGATGAATTGGTGTCGCGGTTTTCGCAACCGTTGGTAATCGCTATTTCACCGACGAACAGATGGGGATCGTAGCGAATCAGCATGCCCGTCTCGCGCCAGAGGATAGACTCGGTGCGGATGAAGGGGGCATCGACTCGGGCGTTCGTATAAAGCGGGAAATACGTTCGCCCGAACGGGGTTACCATCTTCCCGACGGTCGCCTCCAGATCGCCGTTGCGGACGGAGACGAAAAGCTGAGATATCTCAAAGGTCTCCACATCGAAGTTCGCGGCGTAAGACCGTCGCTCTTGAGTGTCCATCAGGACGTTTCTGTCGAACGGCTGATTGAGGTAGAACTCACCCAGCACCTTTGTCTCCCAATGGTCGTACTTGTGGACGATCGACGGTCTGAGGATGCCTTCCGCGCCGAAGGTCGTTTCCAGCCCGCTCCATTGGATTCGCTGGTCGTTGCGATAGTAGCCCCGTGCCAGGAAATCGCAATCGAACTCGCAGCAGCCGCAACCGCCGCCACGGCCGATCTTATTACAGATACGCACCCCATTACAGGTGCTATACCGGCAAGAGTCATCGTCTCCGCAGGCGGGAAGGCGGCAAGCGTAGTCGTCCAATGCGGGCTCTTGCCCCGGAAGCAGAAAGGCATCCTGCGCGGCAAGTGTGCGGTAGCCGCCGCCGGTCTTTACCACGACCGCTGTCAGCGCAAAGGCCAAAAGGATCGAACGCCGCACGCGAAACATCGCTCACCCGGAATGTGGTAAAGCTTGACTGCCATATGGGTTGTGACGGTTAGGCAGGGGATACGAGTTTCATCGACTACCCCAACCCCATCCTTCTACGTTTCCCATACTGCCTGGAGACTCGCCGTAACCGGGAAGCACGACGAAAGAATCACAGGTTCCGCAGTCGGAAAAGCCGCCCCGGATTGCCCATCCTGACACCGCTCCGTGTCAGATTGGCTTCACAACGACCCGGTTGCCGTGGATTTCGACGACCTCGATCTTGGTTCCCCGCTCGACGACGTCGCCGTCGGTGATGACGTCCAGCAGCATCTCGCCGAATCGGGCCTTGCCGCCGGGGGTGAGCTGGGTGGTAGCCGTACCGTGCCTGCCGACGAAATCTTCCAGATCGATGAGCGTCTCGCGGCGCCCGATCGACTCGGCTTCTTCGCCGGCGGGGGGTTGCAGGAAGAGACGGTTGAAGACGGACGTTTGGGGGAGCCATTTGCGCAACAGGAAGCCGACCGCGACGATTCCCGCGCCCGCCCCGGCCAGTGTCAGCAGGGAGTTTCGAAGCTGACCGAGCTGGTAGGCGTTATGGGGGAGCACAAAGGTCTGGGTAGCGAGAATCAGCGAAACGAGTATCAACCCGGCCCCGCCGAGCCCGAAGATCCCAAAGCCGGGCAACACAAAAATCTCCAGCAGCAGGAAACAGACGCCGGCCAGGAACAGAACGGCCTCGAGCCAGTCGGCCGTGCCGCCGAGGAACTGTCCCCAGAAGAACAGCAAGAAGCAGACGGCCGCGACAAAGCCGCCGACCCCGATACCCGGCGCGTGCAGTTCGACATACATGGCGAGGAACGCGACGATCAGCAGGGGTACCGCCAACGCCGGCGAACCCAGGGCCTGGATCAGGGTGTCGGCCCAACCGGGACGGAGCAGCACCGGAAAGTCTTTCAGGTCATAGCGTCGTACGAAGTCGCCCGCATCACGGACCGTTTCGTTGATGAGCCCGTATTGCAGGGCCTCGTTCCCGTCGACCATTAACGGTTGCCCCGGCCGGGTGATCTGGCGCCCCTTGGTCCATAGCGGCTGGACGTTTGCCTGTTGCAGCTCCTCGTTGCGGTCGGCCAGCTCCTCGTCGCAGAAGTAGCCGGCTTTGTCGAGGCGCGTGCAGCGGTAGACCTCCAAATCGGGATCGATCATTGCCGCGATCAGGGACCAGGAACGTTCTCTCCACGGGCCTTTCTCGTCGCGGATCGCTTCGGTGGCGTCTCGGATGTCGCCGGGCGAGAGTCCGTACGCCCCGGAGCCCCCGAGTTCGGCCTCCGGCTGCATAACCGCCTGTTGGCAAGCCAAGGCGACCAGCGCGGCGTCGGAGCGGGCTTCGCCGCGAACGAAGGCCACGGTGCGGACCCGCGACGGGTCCAAGGCGGCGAGGAAGTTGGAAAGGCTGAGGCTGCCGGCCGGAGACCCGCCCCGGCTGGTGATATCCAGGCAGATGAAGTTGGCATCCTTCTGGTCGAGGGCGTCGTCGATGAGTCTCTTGGCCCTGGCAACGGTCTGGTGGTTGATGGCGCCCGTGAGCTTGACGCAAAAGGGTCGCCAGTCGGCCACCAGGGAAAGGTCTTCATCCATGGCTTCCGGCGGCAGGTCCAAGGCGTCGGCGACGTCCTGGCGATTCGAGGCCAGGTAGCTGACGAAGTTCAGCAGCCGGGCTTCTTTCCCGGTCAACTCCCCGCGCTCCGCGGCCATCGAGCGATTGGGATCGGCCGGGTCGTACAGCTTCTGCTTCGACTTGATCGGCCGTTTCTTTTCCAGCTCTTCGAGCTGATTGGGCGTGACGTACTCGCGGCTCAGTTCGGTGTCGACCACGAGCACTTCTTGCGACGGTTCGAGCATCCACAGGGCGACCGCGGCCGGAATGGTCTTTCGCCGGTCGGCGATGTCCCGGTAGATGCCTCGCTGCGATTGGCCGATGGCGGTCTCGTAGACGCCCGCCTTACCGATGGAGGCCTCCGGGGCCATGATGATTTCGTCGCACGCCAGGACGGGCAGGACGGCATGGCCCTGAATCGGCTGCGGAACATAGGCGACGGTTCGCACGCCGGCCAGTTTCGGCCCCGAGATAAAATTGGCGATTTCGAAGGCGGGGCCGAGTTCGCTGTCGCGGGCGGTTTCTTCCTGGTCCGGCAGGACGACGAACTCGAAAATCAAGGTGAGCCGGGCATCTTCTTTCTTGGCCTTCTCCCGGGTCCTGCGGCCGAACTGGCGCACCCGCTCGATCGTCTCGCCGGTGATCGGCAGCTTGATGCGGATGAGTTCGCCCAAACGCTTGACCGGCGGGTCGGACTCGCCGTCGTCTTGGCCTGGGGCACAAGCAGGCGACAACCATACTGCTACGACGACCAAGACCGTCGCAACGACCTGGCCGGAAAACCGGCGGACTTCGTTCTCGGCAGACCGAATCCTCATCGCAACATCACCCTGAAATGTGGTATTTCCCTACCACTGGATTATAGAGGGTGCCATGCAGCGAGGCAACGGCCAGATGGAGTCGGTATCGCAGCATGAAAAGAGTCCTTGCGGCGATTCGTGGAACCCCGGCACGCAGAGCCGGGGCTTTTGTCGCAACACGCTGCCCTCTGCCCTCGGCCCACTTTCCTCTGCCCTCTCGCTACCGCGGCGTTGGTGCTGCCGGCCGGCGGCTGACTTGCGGTGCGGGCGGCTCCTCGACGATCTTCTTCCAGAACGGCGGCGTCGGTGCAAGGAACGGGTTGATTTTGAAGAATTGTTGCAGCGGGTCGTTGACCACAACGTCGTAGAAGCGGTAGGCGGTGTGGTTCTTGCCGCCGGGGTCGTACACCTGCAAGGCATAGGGTTCCATGTCTTTGGTCTTCAGGATCAACTCCGCCCGGCGGAAGTTGGCGGCGTCTTGCTGGTGGCGGGGATAGGCCTCGAGCCAGATCTCGCCTTTGTCGCGGCGGTCGGCGGGCGTGACCACCCGCATGAAATAGCGCTCCTTCAACTCCGCTGCCTTGGCGCCGAAGAGAAACGGCAACGGGCCGTTCGAGATGGTTTTGCCCTGCAATTCCGGCGGCAGCTTGTGTTCGATGAGTTGTTTCTTGGCGTAGTTGTATTCGAAGATCGACTTGCCGTTGCAGACCCAGCGTTCCGGCCGGTCCCCCTTGATCTCGAACGACCCCCGGTCCGGGGCGGCGTACTTCAGCTCGCCCTTGTCCTCGGTCTTCGGCTTGTCCGCATCGCCGAAGACCGGGTCGTATTCCCAACGGACGAAACGGCACTCGAACGTCTTTACGCGGGAGCTTTGCTGCTCCCAGGCCTGGAGCACCCAATCGAGATACGTCCGCTGCTGCGGGGTCAATAGGAACGGGGCCCTGGCCGGTTGCGGCGCGGGCGCGCGCCGTTTGAGCGTGGGGACTTGCTGCGGATAGACCGGCTGGTCGGGGCCGACCGCCGGCCGGCGCTGCGGTGCCTTCGCAGGGACCGGCGGCGTGGAACGCGGCGTAGCGGCCGGCCGCGAACCGGCGGCAGGTTGTGTCGCCGGCGCCGAGTCGCGCCAAGGGGCCGTCTGGCCAAGTACCGGCCCGCTTGCCAGCAGAAGAACGGTCGTGTAGAAGCCGAATCGAACTGTCATGAGTTCCCTCTCCGTCGCAAGGTATCGGGCAAGAATCCTTCTCTTCCATTCGGGGCAGCCGGCGCCTCCTGCGCGCGGCGTCCCCCGGAAAAAGGGTCGCGTATCCTAGCAGGAAACGGCTTGCCGCCCTATGGCAATTCGCTGGGAGTTTAGGGAAACCAGGGGGCCGAGGCAGGGTTCGTCAGGATTCCATCTTTCCGCTTGCGGCCAGATCATGGTGAAGGAAGTCAATTCCCTGCCTCAATCTTTGATCTTGCTGAGCCGCTTTTCCAGATTTCCGATGACGGTGCGGAGGAACGCGCACTCGGAATTCGCGCCGGCCCAGGCGCGATTTGCGTCGGGGGCCTGGGAATGAACCGACTGCCGGCGGATCTTGTTCTGTTCGGCCAGTTGCCGCTTGAGTTGTTCGACGCGTTTTTTCAGTTCCCGGGGACTGTCTTTTTCCGCTTCTTTCAAGTAGGTGTCGATTCGCCGGCGCATCTCGTTGCTGCCGCCCGATTGGCCCTGTTGAACCTTTCGTATCTGCTGCCAATCCTCGGCGTCGACGGTTTTCAGGTAGTCGGTCAGTTTTGCATGGAGTTTTTTCGCGACGTCGGGCTTCGCTTCCGCGAGGTCGCGGGTTTCGCCGAGATCGTCGGCCAGGTTGAACAGGTGCAGTTTGCCTGATTCCCACTCCTTGACGAGTTTCCAGTCGCCGTGCCGGATGGCCGTCATCGGTTTGCCGCCGAAGGGGGACCAGAACGGGTAGTGGAAGACGAGATGATCTTCGGGCCGGCCGACTTTCCCTTTGCCTTCGTTTTCCAACAGCAGGCGGAGGCTTCCGCCGTCGATCCCCTGCGGCAGCGGTTTCGTGTTGCCCGCCAGGTCGCTGAACGTGGCGAAGAAATCCCATCCGGTCACGGGTACGTTGCAGTAGGTCCCCGGCTTGACGCCCGGGCCGCGGACGACCATGGGGACGCGTATTCCTCCCTCCCACACGCTTCCCTTTCCGCCGCGGAGCGGTTTGTTTCCGCGGAACCCCCCGCCGTTGTCGCCGACGAATATCACGTAAGTGTTGTCGGCGATCCCCAGCTTGTCGATTTTTTCGAGCAACATTCCCAGGCCCGTGTCCATGTCTTCGATCATGGCGGCGTATTCCAGGATCCAGGCGTTCAGCGGGGGCGTCGCGTTGTCGTAGTCCGCCGGGACGCACTTTCCGCCGCGCGGGAGTTTCCGGTATTTTTCGATGGTTTCCGGCAGGGCGTTGTGCTGGACGTGCAGGGCGTAGTGGGAGACCTGGAGGTAGAACGGCCGGCCCTTCCCGGCCTGCTCTTCCATGAAGGCCGCGGCGCGCTTCGTCAGGCTGAATATCCGCTTCGGGTCGTCGTCGGGCAGCGCGCGGCGGTCCTTCGTGGAACGCCAGTCGCCGTGGAAGTTGTTGGTTCTTCCGTCGCTTTGGTCGTAGTCGAAGTGTTCGGGGGCCGGCGATTGACTGAGCCCCCACTTGCCGAAGTGGGCGGTGGCGTAAGGCGGATCCGTCTTCTTCAGCATCGAGGCGATCGAGATTTCATCCGGACAGCCGGCCGCGCCCTTCACGTGGCAGGTGTTTCGCAAGCGCGCCGGGGTCTTGCCGAACTGGATGCTGTGGCGCGTGGGCGAGCAGACGGGCGCCGGTGAATAGGCGCTGGAGAAGACCATCCCCTCGCGAGCCAGTCTTTCCAGCGCCGGCGTCCGATAGAAATCGCTCTTGGAATCCGCCCGGCCTTCGATCATCGGCACCGAAGTGTCGGTCCAGCCCTGATCGTCGGTGAGGAAGAGAATGAAGTTCGGTTTGTCGGCGTTTGCGTCGCGGGGACAGGTGAGAATCACGGCCGCCAGCACCCCGGCAGCCAACCACGCCGGTTTCAGAGAAGCTCGACTCGCAGAGTTGTACACGTTTGGCATGGCTTCGTGAGGGCTGCGGACGTCACCCCGAGTTGTAGGGTGGGACCAGCGGCCGTTAGGCCGCACCGGCCCACCAGATTTACCGCGTTTTTCTCGCATTGGTGGGCCGGCGTCGCTTCGCTCCTGGTCCCACCCTACAAAAAATCACAGCCTCGGAGTAGGGCGGGACCAGCGGCCGTTAGGCCGCGCCGGCCCGCCAGATTTACTTAATAGTCGTCAAGATCAATTATACTCCCTGGGAGTAACGCACACAAGCAGCGGGGCAGATTTGGGAAACGGGGCGTTGGACTATTGACACGGCGGTCCGCCGCTCGGAGAATGAGCAGAAGAAAAGGCCGTGTGCGCACCCAACGCGGCACGGCTCGAGAGATTCCGGTTACAGAAAGGGAATAGCCATGCGCAGAGAACAGGGCCGGTCGACAAGACGGGAGTTTTTGGGCAAAGCGGCCGCAGCAGCAGCCGCGCCGCAGATCATCGCGAACAGCGCCCTGGGCGCCGGGGACAAGAAAGCCGCCAGCGAACGGGTGACGTTCGCCGTGATCGGGCTTGGCGACCGCGGCCCTCGACACCTGGGCATGGGCGGCGGCGCCGGACAACTGGTCGCCGTGTGCGACACGTGGAAGGACCGCCGTGAAAAGACGGCCGAACGCTGCAAGGTCCCCGGATATACCGACTTCCGCGAAGTCCTGGCCCGCGACGACGTCGATGCCGTGGTGCTCGCCGTGCCCGACCACTGGCACGTGCCGATAGGGATTCTCGCGGCCAAGGCGGGCAAGGATCTCTATTGCGAAAAGGCGTTGGGAATCAGCGTCGAGGCCGACCAGGCGCTGCGGGCGGCCATCAAGCGTTACAACCGCGTGTTTCAGTACGGCCCCCAGCGGCGTGCGGGCGACAAGTTTCGGCACGCCTGCGAGCTGGTCCGCAACGGCCGGATCGGCGAGGTCCGGGAAATCCACGTCACGGCGGCCACCTTTGGGGCGTGCGCGCCGAAGAATCCGAAGCCGCAACCCGCGCCGGAAACACTGGCCTACGACCTCTGGCTCGGCCCGGCCCCGGTGGTGCCCTACGTGCCGGGCCGGTGCAAGGCCCGAGGATGGTACTGCATCTACGATTACTGCCTCGGCTGGATCTCCGCCTGGGGGTCGCACGTGCTGAGCATTGCCCAGTGGGGCTACGATACCCACAAGGCCGGAGTAACCGAGTACGAGGGAACGGGCGTGCTCCCGGACCAGGGACTCAACGACAACCTCACGCGCTGGGACGTAAAGATGCAGTGTGCCAACGGCGTGAAGATGTCGCTGACGACCGGCGGCAACAACGTGAAGTTCGTCGGCAGCGAGGGAACCGTCTGGGTCGGCGACCGCGGCCAGGGCTCCGAGCCCGCGTCTCTGTGGGGTGCCAAGATCAAACCCGACGAGATCCACCTGCGTTCCGGCGACCTCGGCCGCGACTTGGTCGAGTGCATCAAGACCCGTGATACGACGATCAGCCCGATCGACGACGCCGTCTACTCGGACATCATCAGCCACATAGCGGACATTGCCATCCGGTTGAAGCGGAAGGTGAAATGGGACCCGGAGAAGGAGCAGATCGTCGGCGACGACGAGGCCTCGCGGATGCTCGCCCGTTCGATGCGTGATCCTTGGCGGATTTAGACGCCGTCCGCACCGGCGGTGTGTTTTGGATTGACATGGTCGGCGGGGTCCGGTAGGTTAAGAGTAAGTTCGGTAATTCCCGACCTCCATAAAGCCGCGACCGTTGGTCGCGGCAAACGCTGCTGGAAACCGCCGCGCCCCGTGTTCGGCGCGACCAACGGTCGCGGCTTTATGGACAAATGGCAAAGTTATTTCTGAGCGGTTCCCAAGTCGCGCTTGGCCCCGTCCCGAAAGGACCTGTCATGCGACTGCCCCACCCGGCCCTTATCGTGCTCGTTGCGGCCGCCTCCGTCTTGTTGTCCGGTTGCCCGTCGGAACCGGACCTGCCCAAGCACTTGACGATGCCGAAAGACGCCGGCGAGCAACCGGGGGGCAACAGCCAAGATGCCCTTTCGCTGACCGCCGTCGAACTGACGCAGGCCTATGTGGACGACGGCGCCGCAGCAGCAGGAAAGTACAACGGCAAGGTCATCGAGGTCGAAGGGGTGATCAAGGAAAAGTCGTCCACGGAAACGTCGTGCAGCGTCGATCTCCTTGGGGCCGATGATCCCAGCGAGCAGTACCTGTCGGAAACGATCGTACACTGCCCGTTCGACGACAAGGAAATCGTGAAACCGTTGCGTGTGGAGCAAACGGTCAAGATCAAGGGCAGGTGTTTTGCGAAGGTGGCAAACATGGTCATGTTCACCGACTGCACGCTGCTGGAGGCGGGGCCGGTCCCCGAAGACGCCCCGCCTGAAAAGGAACCGATCAGCGAAGAGGAGGCCGGGCGCCGCAAGCAAATCCAGGCCGAGGCCGTCGAAAAACTCAAGGAAATGAAAGCCGGCGTCGAGGAGTTCCTCGGCTCGGCCGAGGTCGGTCTCGCCGAGAAGGACTTCACCGACGACGGGCGGATCAAGCCCGAAATCCTTGCGGAACTCAAAAAACTCTACGATTTCCGCAGGCTCGATCTGACCAACCAGCCGATCAGCGACGCCGGGCTGGAACAACTGGCCGAATTGAAAACCCTGAAGAACCTCGAACTGGTGCGGGCAGGGAAGGTCACCGACGCGGGGCTCGAACACGTCGGCAAGATGACCGGCCTGGAAACACTCAGCCTCGAGTACAACCCCCAACTGACCGATGCCGGGTTGGCGCACCTCAAATCGCTGCGGTGGCTTGAGCAACTGACAATCAGCCCGGATGAGTTCGGCGACCCCGAGGATCAGGTCTCGAAGATCACCGACGCGGGCGTCGCCCACCTCGCCGGCATGACCCGGCTCAAAGCCCTGGAACTACCCTACGCCAAACTGACCGACGCGGGCATGGCGGCACTGAAGGACATGGGTCGGCTCGAAGAGCTCGATCTGCGGGCCACCCTGATCAAGGGCCCAGGTCTCGAACACCTCGGCGGCATGAGAAGACTCAAAACGCTGAATCTCGAAGAATCCGCAATAGGCGGCGAAGGACTGCAACATCTCGCCGAATTGCCGGTGTTGAAGTTCCTCAACCTCGAAGGCACGCAGATCGGCGATCCGGACCTCCGGAAACTCGCCCGATCGACCGGGTTCAAACGGCTCAACCTGACCGGAACGCACGTCACCGACGCAGGACTGATTCATCTGATCGGAATGACCGGGCTCGATTTCCTGCTGCTCGCCGACACCAAGGTAAGCGACGCCGGAATGGGAACGATCGGCACGCTGGAAAACCTCACTTCGCTCAGCCTGCGGGGCACGCAGGTCGGCGACGCCGGCATGGAACCGCTCGGCCACCTGCCGAAACTCGAATGGCTGATGCTCGTCGACACCAGTGTGGGCGACGCGGGGCTGAGCCATCTCGCCGGGGTGAAGACGCTTAAGAACCTCTACCTCTCCAAAAAGTCCAAGGCAACCGAGGCCGGCGTCCAGCGGCTCAAATTCGCGTTGCCGGACGTCAAAATCACGCTGAGCGAGGGTTATTGAGTATCTACTGTGGGGAATCGGGTGCCATGCTCCACGCTTGCGTGGGCATGTTGTAAATCCCGGCAGGGCAGCCGTCGTACAACTCATCCGGGCGTCTTTTCAGACAAAGCCTAATACGCTTCCAACTCCCAAATCCGCGTGAGGTCGCCGGGGGTGGCGGTGACTTTGAGGCGGATCCTGTCGGTCAGGATCGGCGAGGGGAGTTTCACGCCCCAGTCGGTGCTGCGGTTGCCGGTTGTCTTTGTGCCGGGGATGTCCTTGTAGTCGCTGCCGATGCGGTATTGCAGCACGAAATCGGTGATGGGCGTGCGGGCGCGGGCCTGGCCGGTGACGATCCGAATGGCGCTGATCTTCTGTGGGGTCGGCCACGCGAGCTCCACCCAGCCGGGAACCTTCGCGTCGCTGACCCAGCGCAAGGCGTTGTCCGAATAGCTGACCCGTCCGTCGTTGACGTTGGCGGCCGGGTAGCTTCCCGTTTTGTGATTGCCCGAAACAATCACCTTGGCCGATCGGGCGAGGTTCGCCCCGGCATCCTTCAGCCATGCCGGCGGTTTCGGGGCGGAGCCGCCAGCGGTGCCCGGCGGTCCCGGCTTCCCGACGCCTTTGGTCATCAACGCTTTTAGTTCGTCGAGATGCTTTTCATAGACGCCCCGGGGCGTCGTGTCGTGCTTGTTGCAAAGTGACGCGGCCATGCCGACGACCTCACCCATCATGCCGGTGGTCCGCATGACGCGGATCGTACCCAGGGCGACGTGGGTCACGCTGATATTCCGCCCGGCCATCATAAGGTTTTCGATGTTTCGCGAGTAGAAACACCGGTACGGGATCGGGTACGGCTTGATCCGCACGTGGGCCGCGCGGGAGCGGAACGGTTCGCCGGCGAAATTCTTCGTCGGCACGGGGTAATGAAGGTCGATCGTCCACGTGGTCGTCACGCTGGCATCGGGAAAGGAGCGGGCGGATGTGATGTCTTCCTGCTTGAGGATCACGTCGCCCAGCAGCCGCCGCGATTCCCGCTTGCCGCCGACGAAGGCCACCCAGCCGAGGCGCATGTTGGCGTACTTCGCCTTGTTCTTGGCATGGTTCTTCTGGAAGGCCCAGTTGCCGTAGACCACCCGCAGCCCGTAGTCGCGGATGTACTCGGCCTCGGTGACCTGGTCGCGGAAGAATCCGTTTTCCCAGTTCCAGTTGCCACTGGTGACCTGCTGGCAACTCGTATCGTTGAACTGTGCGGCCCAAGGGCATTCGGGGAACGGCGCGTACCCGTCGGTCTTGACCGAGTACCACATGATCGACGTACCCATCACTTGCCGGTCGGCCTCGGCCGGGGCGAGCGCCTCGCCCGTTTCGGCCTTGCTCTCGCGGCCGTAGTGGAAATCGGCGCCGGCCAGGAAACCGATCGTGCCGTCGCCGGTGCAATCGACGAACAACGGGGCGGGAAATCGCAATTCCTTGTTCGTCCGGATGTTTCTGGCCAGCACGGCGGTGATCCGGTTGCCTTTCTTCTCGACGGCGTAAGCGTGGGTGTTGAGGAACAAGTGGAGCGACTTTTCCGCCCGGGCTACCGCCAGCTTCTTGTCGTCGCCATATTCGCGGGCGGGTCGGGCGTTGCCGTGGTGGCCGGAATCGAGTTCACGGACGAGGTTGCCGATCGCCGGATAGGGCGGCAGGCAGATCTTGCCGCCGAGATGGACCCGGACCTCCGAGGAATTGTTGCCACCCAGCACTGGTCGGTTCTGGATCAGCGCCACGTCGAGGCCCGATCTCGCCGCACCGATTGCCGCGCAGGCGCCGGCCATGCCGCCGCCGACCACGACGAGATCGAACTCACCGGCATCTTCGGGCACGTCGGGCAAGTTGAGTTTCTTTTTGCGAAATGCGGCCAGTTCTTTCGGATCGTCCGGCGGCGCGAAACCCGCGTCGGCCGAAAGGAGGATCGCGTCGCAGCGGCCGTCGAACCCGGTCAGGTCGTGCAATGCAAGGGCCACTTTGCCGGCCGGCAGCGCGAGCTTTCCGCCGGATTGCCAATGCCAGGGATTGCCCTCCGCGCCGAACGTTGTATTCAGCGGCTTGCCGCCCACGATCAATTGAAACCGCCCCGGCGCCCCCGGCGCCTTCCACGGCGCGACCCAATCGCGGGTTCGCACCCAGACCTGGTAGGTCCCGGCGGCGGGCAACTCGACCGTCGTGGCCGCATCTTCCACCGGGATTCCCATTCCGTGGGCAAGGAGGATTGGCGAGCCCATCCGGTCGATGAACTGCTGGTCGATTACCCAACCGCCGGTATCGTCGAACCCTTCGGCCTCGATCAGCACGGTCTTCGCATCGCCGGCGGCCAGTGCGGGTGTCGCGGTCAGGAGAGACAGGACTCCGAGAGTCAGCGTCAAGAGCGTATTTCGCATGGCATCCCCTGTCTGTGCATGGGTCTTTGCGTATGGAACCTCACCCAACATTCTAGTGCCTCTTCAAGCCTGAATTGACGGGTAGAGTTTTTTGAGTTTGATGCGTGCGTCGTGAGTGGTAAATTGCCAGTCGATTTTGCATTCGGCGTCGTTGCGGTCCTTTTCCCAGGCAGCG
>Ga0180432_10000457_pt1 | contig 66756 bp, 45 predicted proteins | sample SS_ome_10_FD_132414 | JGI IMG/M metagenome (GOLD analysis project Ga0180432, IMG submission 132414) | Hypersaline lake sediment archaeal communities from the Salton Sea, California, USA - SS_1_MS_2 metaG | ecosystem: Environmental > Aquatic > Non-marine Saline and Alkaline > Hypersaline >...
GATCAGCTCAGGCGAGATGCCGGATTGTTCCGACAGGAGAAAATCCCTGAAATTCGACATCACCATCCTGTTCAGCAGGAGGCCCGAGATCACGCTGACGGCAGCCAGGCCCACGATCACCTGCCTTGCCCAGTCCTCGAGTTTTAATATCCTGATCCCGCAATAAACGCCGCAAATACCGTAAAGTATCGTGAACATGTAAAGCGCTATGATGAGAACCGACGAGAGCGGCTGGAACATCATCGAAAACTGCTTGTAGCTCCCGATGCCGATCAGATTATAAGCCCCGAATATGATGATCACCGTACCGTAGATCGTTATTCCCCTGCTTCTTTCCATGCATGCCCGCCTTTCTATCATCCCACTTTCCAGATATCTTTCGCGTATTCCGCCACCGTCCTGTCACTGGAAAACCTGCCTGAACCGGCGGTGTTCATTACGGACCTTCTGGTCCATTCTTCCTTGTCCTGATAAGCGCGCGAGACCTTATCCTGCGCGGAGACATAATCTTTGAAATCGGCGAATACCATGAATTCGTCATGCCCGAGGAGCGAATCGTAAAGGGGCTTGAATATCTGCGGTTCCGACCGCGAGAAAAAATCCTCCCGGACCAGGCGAAGCACCTCTTTCAGGGCCGGATCTTTCTCTACATACTCCCGCGGGTCATAGCCGGAAGACTTTAGATCGAAGATCTCATGCGCTTTAAGGCCGAAGATAAAGATATTGTCGGGGCCGACCTCTTCCGCGATCTCTATATTTGCCCCGTCCCAGGTCCCGATAGTGACGGCCCCGTTAAGCATGAACTTCATGTTGCCGGTGCCGGAAGCTTCCCTGCCGGCGGTGGATATCTGCTCCGACAGGTCGCTGGCGGGAAATATCCGCTCGGCCAGGGAAACACAATAATTCTCCATGAAGACCACTTTCAGCTTATCCTTCATATCGGGATCTCTATTGATGACATCGGCAATGCTGTTTATGAACTTGATGATCAGTTTAGCCATGGCATAGCCCGGAGCGGCTTTCCCGCCGACTATGGCCGTTCTGGGGACCACATTCTTACCCGGACTGTCTTTTATCTTCACGTACCGGGAGATCAGATAAAGGGCGAACAGGACCTGTCTTTTATATTCATGGATCCTTTTTACCTGAACGTCAAAAATGGAATCGGTATCGATAACGATCCCGGTCTTGTCCTTAACATACCCGGCGAATTGCCTCTTGTTATCCCTTTTTACGGATCTCCATTTTTCGCGGAACGAACTGTCCGCGGCAAAAGAGGAGAGTTTTTTCAGCCGGGTCAGGTCCGTGACCCACCCGCCCCCTATCGTGTCGTTGATGAGCGCGGACAGGCGCAGGTTCGCTTTCCCGAGCCATCGTCTCTGCGTTATTCCGTTCGTCTTCGAGTTAAATCTGTCCGGGTAAAGATCGAAAAAATCCTTGAAAAGCATCGTTTTCAAAAGTTCGGTATGAAGGCGGGAAACCCCGTTCACCGAATGGCTCCCGACAATGCAGAGATGGCTCATCCTTAATCTCTTTTCCGGTCCCTCTTCTATCAGGGACATGCGCCGGGCCCTGTCATGATCCCGCGGATAACGGCCTGCGACCTCGCGCATGAAACGCCTGTCGATCTCGTGTATCAGCTCCAGATGCCTGGGCAGAAGTTCCCCGAAAAGCGATTCCGGCCAGCTCTCCAGCGCTTCCGGCATGATGGTATGATTCGTATAAGCGAACGTCCTGACCGTTATATCCCAGGCGGCATCCCAGTCCAGCTGTTCCATGTCTATCAGAACGCGCATCAGCTCCGCGATGGCGATGGCGGGATGCGTATCGTTCAGTTGAATGGCGACCTTGTCTGGAAAGAAGCGAAAATCCTCATTGTGCATCTTGAACCTGCGGATTATATCCTGTATCGAGGCCGCCGTGAAAAAGTACTCCTGTTTCAGGCGCAGTTCAAGACCTTTATACACATTATCGCTCGGGTAGAGCACGCGCGAGATATTCTCGGAGACGATCTTGTTCTCGCACGCGCGGATATAATCACCGTCGTTAAAATATTCGAGGTCGAATTCAGCCGTGCTTCTGGCCGACCAAAGTCTCAGGTTATTGACCACCTCGTTCCCGTACCCCGGGATGGGTGTATCGTATGCCATCGCAAGGACATCGTTCGTGTCTATCCAATCGACGCGCAGTTTGCCGCTCTTATCTTTGCGCTTGACGGTCTTCCCGTAAAACTGCACTTTCAGCGTGAATTCCGGCCTCTCGAACTCCCATGGATTCCCGAGGCTCAGCCATTCATCGGGAAGTTCCACCTGAAATCCGTTGACTATCCTCTGGTTGAATATACCGTAATCGTACCTGATGCCGTAGCCGGTAGCCGGTATGCCGAGCGTGGCCATGGAATCCAGAAAACAGGCGGCAAGCCGGCCCAGCCCGCCGTTACCGAGCCCCGGGTCGATCTCCTGCTCGTAAAGGTCCTCCAGGTCCAGACCCAGGTCCTCCATGGCTTTCTTGCTTTCCTCTTCCAGGTCAAGATTGAATATGTTATTGGCCAAAAGGCGCCCGGGAAGAAACTCAAGGGAAAGATAATACACCCTTTTACAGTTCTCATCGTGATATCTCTGCTGGGTAAGTATCCATTTCTCGATGAGACGGTCCCGGATCGTTATCGCAATGGATTGGAAATTATCGTAATCGGTGGCGGTATAAAGGTCCTTCGCGAGAGAAAACTTCCGGTTGCGGAGAAATGCGCTTTTCAGGCTTTCCACGACAGCCCCTTTGGGCGCACCTCTAGTTTGAGGGTTTCCCGGCGGTTTGGACTGATCATTACTCATGGGCAGATCATCACAGCAGGCGGCCGGGACCCTGATCCCGGCCGCATTTTTGCAGCAAGCTATACTCCGAGAAGATCCAGGACATCTTTGATCCTGGCTGTTGCCACGCAAACAACGGTATCGGCTCCCCCGTAATACAGGAACAGAGTGTCGTCTATCGCGACAGCCCCGCAGGTAAAGGTCACGTTCGGCACGACGCCGGTGACCTCGTAGTCGGTCTCGGGCTCAAGGAAAGGTTTATCGTATCTGGCCACGACTTTTCCGGGGTCTTTCAGATCCAGAAGCGCGAGCCCCAGACGGTATTGCATTCTCCTGTCCACGCCGTGATATATCAAGATCCATCCCTTTTCCGTCTTTATGGGAGGGGCGCCTCCTCCGATCTTAAAATATTCCCATTCGAACTGAGGGCTCATTAATATCTTCTGGTTCTCCCAGGCCCTCATGTCGTCGGAATATGCTATCCACATGTGCGGAGGAATCCTGTGTATAAAAACATATTTGCCGTTTATTTTTTCAGGGAAAAAGAACGAGTTCTTATTGTCCACCCTGTAAAAGGGATATATCCTCTCCCCCCAGTTCCATCTTTTATTCAGAAAGTCATCTACGGAAATAGATGTATATGCGGCCTGGACACCGACCACGGGAAACACCATACCCATATTGCTGCCGTAAGCGGTATAATTCAGATAGATCCTGTCCTCTATCTGCGTCAGGCGCGGGTCCTCTATGCCGAGATATTCAAGATCGCTTGCCGGGTTCGGCCCGAAAACCGGGTGATCAAGCCTTTCGTCGATATGGAACCCGTCCTTGCTGGAGGCGTACCCGATCCTCGAAACGCCTGTTTTTGCCCCCTGGGCCCTGTAGAGAATGTGCACCTTCCCGCCCACGTACACCGCCGCGCAGTTGTAGACCATAATCGATTCCCACGGGTTCTCTTCCCTGGGAGCCAGAATCGGATTACCCTTATATCTCTTCAACACCATTTTGTGCTCCTTTCCCTTAGCCTTTTTTCAAAAGGTCCTCAAAAAGCGCAAGAAATTTCTCGGCGGTCGGCTCAGCAGCGTTATCTTCCAGGTAATCTTCAACGCTCCTCTGCTGCATCTGATATCTCCTGCCTTTTTCAAAAACATCGATCAGGTTATCCTCCAGATCATAATAATGCCTGTGTTTCAAGATCTCCTTATTGAAAGCATAGGTATAATTGGTGTCCCGGGCGAGAATGGGGCACGTCGAACCGAGACACTGGAATATGCTGCTCCCTACCACGACCACCGGCGCCTGATGTTTGTTGTAGATCAGGCAATCCGACGCGTGGAGATATTTATACAAAAGCTCCTGACCCGGGGATCTTTTCACGATCTTAAAATCGAACTTCACCCTGTCCTGGATACGCCTGAACTCGCTAAGGACTTTTTCGACTTCCGTGACCAGAAGCAGGCATATATCGTACTTATCCACCAGCCGGTCCAGGACAAGGACCGTATTCAAGGCGTGCTCGGCGGCCTGGCCGAATAAAAGGACCAATTTTTTATCCTTGGGAAGCCCCAATTCCTTTCTGGCTTTCGCCATATCGCCGGGCTTCAAAGGATATGAGGGGTACGGGATAATGCTCAGGATGCCCTCCGGATACGCGTGCTTCAAAAAATCATAATACCTGTCATCAAAACATACCACATGGTCCCAATCGAATTTAAAATAACCGGGTTTTCTGGAAAGTTCCCCGTCATGGACAACGCTCACGGTCTTTGCTTTTTTCTTGATCTCGGGAAAGATGTCCAAAAGATGCGCCATGGGAAGCATACCCAGGTCCTGGGCAACGAATATATCAAAATCTGCTTCAAGGATCGGGGCGGTCTCCATCTTGGGATTCGGGAATCCATACGCTTTAAAACATCTGGTAACATAATCTTCGTCCTCTTTTTTGGTAAGCGCGGTCCCGTGAAAGGCATTTTTATAAAAGGAAAAGACCCTTAGGTCTATGCCTTTCTCCACCCACTCCCTTCCCACGAGCTCCGCATGTATCGAAGCCCCCGAATCAGTGTTCCAAGCGCCCATCATGGCTACTTTCATGACCCCTCCTTAACCAAGCGCACAGCACCATTTAAAAACCCCTTGCGCTTGTCTAATATTATACGTATTATATACTTTATCGCAATAGAAATTATCTTTAACATCCTTGCTAAAGACCGGAACTTGATAACATGCGCGGGGATATATTACTAATAAGGAAATATCACGTTAGGGCGGCGCGGAAAATAGCCGGGGTCCTGATCCCGGAGATACGCTCTTCCCGTTCCAGGTACGTCGTCACGGTCTCAGGCGAGTCCGGCTCGGGAAAAACAGAAATAGCCCATGAACTTGCGAGGATCCTGAGAAAAAACGGCATCAGAAGCATAACCGTCCACCAGGACGATTATTTCCGCTACCCGCCGAAAACCAATTACAGGATGCGGCGCGAAGACATGTCTCGGGTGGGCACGAAAGAGGTCAGGCTTTCCCTCTTGAACAAGCACATAAAGAGTTTCAGGGACTCCCGCACCGCCCGGCTCCGGAAGCCCCTTGTCTATTTCAAGGAGGACAGGATCGGGAGTGAGACCATCCCGTGCAAAAATGCAAAGGTCCTGATCGTGGACGGGACATATGCCGCTTTGCTTAAAGGGGTCGACAAGAAGATCTTTCTTTCGCGTACATATAAGGACACCCTAAGGACGCGGATGGCAAGAAAAAGAGAAAAGATCGACGCGTTTGATAAAAAGATCCTCGCCATAGAACACAGGATCATTTCCAAACACAGGAAACTGGCGCATATAACGGCAAAAAAGGACTATTCGCTGGCCTCGGAAAGCAAAAAACAAAAATGAAGAAGGATATAAAAAGTATCTGCATGCTCAGCACGCATGGTTATGTTGATCCAAAGCCCATTTTGGGAAAAACGGATACCGGCGGACAGGTGACTTACGTCCTGGAACTTTCCAAGGCGCTCGCAAAAAAAGGGATAAAAGTCGATATATACACGCGCAGGTTCCAGAACAGAAAAACCATGGAGCGGGTGTGCAGGAACGTGCGGATCATAAGGATCCCCTGCGGCGGGAATAAATTCATCCCGAAAGAGAAGATCTTCCCCTGCCTGAACACGTTCGCCAGGAACATGGAACGTTTCATCAAAAAAGAAGGGCTGGAATACGACATCTTCCACTCACATTACTGGGACGCCGGATACGTCGCGATGAAGCTCACCGAACGCCTTAACGGCTTTTTTGTCCACACTTTCCACTCTCTCGGAGCATGGAAAAAGGAACAGATGGGCGGAAAACCCGGTGAGATGGAAAAACTTTACAGGTTCAAGGAAAGGATCAAACGCGAAAGAATGATCTTCAGGAAAGTCCGTGCCCTGGTCATGACAAGCTCGGAGATGATAAAACGTTCCAGAAAATTCTACAATTACAGGGGCAAGAACTACATCGTGATCCCGGCGGGCGTGAATACGGAAATATTCCGCCCTCTTAAAAAAAGAGAAAGGGAAAAAAGGGTCGATGTTCCGCAGAACTACGCGTTCTGGACCGGAAGGTTCGACACCAACAAGGGGCTCGACTATCTCCTTCGGGCATTCGCGGAAATAGTCAGAAAGGAAAAAGACCTGTTCCTTGTCATAGGGGGCGGCTCCAAGAACCCCATTCCCAAGGAAAAGAAACTAAAAAAGGACCTTCAGAAGATAATCGTTTCGTCGCAGATCAAGAACAGGGTGTTTTTCACAAAACATATAAAGGACAAACTTATGCCCTCTTACTACCGCAGGGCCAAGTTCTTCGTACTTCCCTCAAAATTCGAACCCTTCGGCATGACGGCCGCCGAGGCCCTGGCCTGCGGGACGCCTGCAATAATCAGCAGCCGCGCGGGGATCAGGAAATATCTTAAGAACAAACACGACTGCCTGATCGTCAATCCTTTCAACAAAAAAGACCTGAGCTGGGCGTTTCACGTGCTCAACCAAAATTACACCTTCAGAAGAAAGATCGCGAAAAACGGCTTTAAGCTGGCCAGGAAAGAATTCTGCTGGACAAAAATAGCCGAAAAAAACCTTTCGTTCTACGCCAAATTAAGGTAGGCTCAGCTCTTTTTTGATCCTGTCTTCGGCTTTACCTTTTCTTTCGCGCCGGCTTTTGGCCTTGCTTTCGGTTTTACTTTCGGTCTTGTTTTGCGGATTTTTTTGGGTCTTGCTTTGCGGGCTTTCCGCGGGGCCTGGACTTTCTTTCTTGCCGCTTTCTTCAGGAGCTCCCTGATCTCGATGATCGTCATCTTATCGAGAAGATCCTTGTCGTATCCGGCTGCCGTTAATCTTCGCTTTTGGGCTAAGATCTTCTGTCTTTTCTTAGCGCCGCTTTTTTTCGGGCGAGAGCGGAATTTCTTTCGAGGTTTCATTGTCTATCTCCTTTTCAGTTCACAGTTCATACTGTTCTATCCGACGACCGGGTCAAGCCTCGGCTTCCTTATGCTGATATTTGAAGATCTGGCTGCCGAGTTCAAAAAGCGACGGGTGAGGCTTTATGCCTATGCTCATGATGCATATATCGTCCCTGAAACTTTCATCCTTGAACGCATTCAGTTCCTTCAGCAGGTTCGCATTGAACTCTTCAGGCGGCAGGTCATGGTGTTTCCTCAAAAAATCCTCCAGCCTTTCGCTCCCGTACTCTTCCCCTCCGCGGCCGACAGCCTCGATGATGCCGTCGGTGAAAAGCAGCACCCTGTCCTTTTCGCCGATCCTCATATCGTCCTGATAGACGTTCTCATCATCCACGGGTATCCCCAGCAGGCTTGTCTGGGCGGAAAGCCGGTGTATGCGGCCTTCTTTCTCGCTGTAAACGTACTGCGGCGGATGACCGTAATTGGAATATAAAAGCTGCGCTCTTTTAAGGTCCAGAAGCCCGCAAAAAGCGCTGAGATACATGTCGGACCCCTCGAAATCCCTCTTGATGAACTCATTGAGTTCCTTGAGCAGAAGCCCCGGTTCTTTATTCTCTTTCGCAAGCCGTTCAAACTCCGTATGCATCCTGTTCACGAGCAGGGCCGCCGGCACTCCGTGACCGGTGATATCGCTTATAATAAAGACCAGCCTGTCGTGGTCCTGGAAGTCGAACTTCACATAATCTCCCCCGATATAATATACCGGAAGATAATCTACCGCGATATCGACTTTATCGGTACTGGTGGAATCAGGAATGATGGTCTTATGGATGCGCGTGGCCCACTCGAGCTCCCTGTTCATCTGAGCGTTCTTGTCCTCGACCTCCTTGAGGAGCACGAAGTTCTCGATATCCCTGGCGGTCTCCTTTCTCCGCACCACCAGGCATAGACAGAAAGCCATCGTCAGGAACAGGATCCCGTCAAGATATTCCCTCAGACTGAAATCCTCCCCGACCACTTCCGGCAAATACTTGACACCAAGAAAAGAAACCGTGAAGGCGATCACGTGCATGGCCCATATAGGGGTCACTTCGAAAGGCGTCCAGGGTATGGTCATGGCCACGAGAAAAAGACTGAAGACAAAGAGCGAAGCGCTGACCAGCGGGATATCGGCATAACCGATGCCCAGTTTTGTCAAGAGCGCCAGGAGAAGCGCGGTAAATAAATAGGCATTGGCCTTTGTGGCGCGGAGGGTCCTGACCCTGTAGTTGACATAAACGATGATAACAGCGCCTGCCGCAAGAGCCAGGCCGATGGAAAGTTCAAGGAGCTTGAACGCGCGCGGATTTATTATTATACCCGCCACTGATGCCGAAAAATAAATAGCTATGGTCAATACACAGAAAAGATACACTCTGCCCTTAATAAATCCGATCTGCTGCTTCAGGAACTCGCCGCGGTACTGTTCGGGGATCTCCGTCTTTATTTTCGGCATGATATCTCTCCTGTTCCTTAACGAAAATAGCACATAACTACTTTTGTTTCAAGAAATTTCATTCGTAACGACACGGTCGATTTTATCTATTGCCGCCGGATTACAGTTGTGTTAAAGTAATGAACATGCTGAAAAAACTGAAAAAAGACATAGATGCGGAACTGAGATCATTCCTGAAAGATGCAGCGACCGACCTTGGCCTGAAGGCGGGTTCCCCGCTTCTCTACAGCGGCATTAAGGATTTCGTCGAGCGCGGGGGAAAAAGGCTGCGCCCCATGCTGCTGGCCATAAGCTACCTGGGCTACACCAAAAGAGGGAAATCCTCTTATAAGGACCTCCTTCGATGCTCCCTTTCCCTGGAGCTATTGCACAGCTTTTTGCTCGTGCATGATGACATTATCGACAAATCGGTCCTGCGGCGCGGAAAACCGACGCTGCACAGACTGTTCAACAAGAGGTTCGGGGTCCCGTCGAAAGATGATCTTGGCGTCAGCCTGAGCATTGTCGCCGGTGACGTGATATTCGCCCTGGCAACACGCGCCCTGCTCTCGCTTGACGAAGACCCCGCCCGGAAAGAACAGGCGATCCTGGAATTCAGCAAAACAGCCGCGCGCACGGGAATAGGCGAATTTAGCGACGTCGTGAATGACACGAAAAAGGTCGAGAAGATCACAGAAAAAGAGATCCTGCTCACCTATACCCTGAAAACGGCAAAATACACTTTCGAGAGCCCGCTACTTACCGGCGCCATACTGGCCGGTGCGGGAAAACAGGAGCTGAGGAAACTATCCAGACTGGGGATCGCCCTCGGCCTGGCTTTTCAGGTGCAGGATGACCTGCTTGACGCGTTTTCCACAAGCAAAAGAATCGGGAAATCCGTCCTTTCCGACCTCGCGGAATCCAAAAAAACCCTTCTCGTATGGAAAACATATAAAAACCTTGCCGGAAAGGACAGGAAACTTCTTAAACACCTCCTGGAAAAGAATAAGAAAACCCGCAAGGATCTCCTAAAATTCCGGCAGCTGATAAAAACAGCCGGGGCCGACAGGTATTGTCTGAAAAAAACGGACGCCCTCCTCCGGGAAGCGAATACAATCCTGGCCGGCCTGCGGATGAAAAGGGAATATAAAACCTCCCTCAAACGGCTGATCCGGGAGTCGCTTTCAAAAACAGCTTCACTGAAACTGCAAAAATGAAAATAAATGTCGCAAAAAGTTCAGGATTCTGCTTCGGCGTAAAACGGGCCATAGAGATAAGCAAAAAGCTGGCCGACAAGGAAAAGACTGCCTGCGTACTGGGCGACATAGTACACAACGATTTTGTCGTCCGGGAACTTGAAGAAAAAGGCATCAGGAAGATCAGCAGGATAAAGCCGGGTAAGGATAACATTCTCATCATAAGGGCGCATGGCGCCCCGAAAAGGACCTTCCGTAAGGCCAAAGCATGCGGATACAAGATAGTGGACGCGACATGCCCGATGGTCAAGGATATATACAGGATCGCCAGGCGCCTGGAGAAAAACAGCAAAATAATAATAATCGGGGACAACAACCACGAGGAAGTAAAAGGTATCGCCGGACAGCTCAGGAAAAAGCCCATAACCATAGAATCCCCCCGCGATATCCCGGTCAGGAAACTGGCCCGCATAAAAAGAGCTGCGGTAATAACGCAATCGACCCAGACGATCGATAACATAAACGAAATAATGGAACGCCTGAAGAAGATCATACCCCGGGTGAAACTCTACAATACGACGTGCCGGATAACCAGAATAAAACAGAAAGAGATCAAGTCTCTCCCCGAGAAGAACGACCTGGTCCTCATCATCGGATCAAGAACAAGCGCCAACACCAAAAGACTTTACCAGATATCCAGGAAAATAAATAAAAGAACTTACTGGATAGAATGCGCTTTAGATCTGAAACCGGCGTGGTTCAGAAACGCCAGAAATGTGGGTATAATGGCCGGGGCATCCACCCCGGACCGTATTACCCGGGAAGTTGTAAAATCGCTGAGAAAGTTGCCAAATGTACCTCTTGATCGATAACTACGACTCCTTCACTTATAACCTCTACCAGATCTTTGCCGAGCATGGCGTGAAACTCCTGGTAAAAAGGAACGACAAGATCGGTATAGACGAAATAGAGTCGCTGAATCCGGATAAGATCATTATCTCGCCGGGGCCCAGGACGCCGGCCGACGCCGGTATATCGAACGAGGTCATAAAAAAAATCGGCCCCGGCACGCCTATACTGGGGATCTGCCTCGGGCACCAGTGCATCGCCGGCGTTTTCGGGGGCAGGATCTCGCGGGTCTCCGAAATAGTGCACGGGAAAACCTCCCCCATCTATCATAACGGCGGGAAGATATTCAGGGGTATTCCAAGTCCTTTTTCGGGAGCGCGGTATCATTCTCTCAGGGCAAGTGACGTGCCTTCCTGCCTGGAGATCACCGCCTGGACCGAAGACAAGGTCATAATGGGCCTCGAGCATAAAGAATGGCCGCTGGTGGGCCTGCAGTTCCATCCCGAATCGTTCCTTACGGAGAACGGCCACAGGCTGATAAAGAACTTCATAGAGATGTAACATGGAAAGATATCTTCCCGAAATAAGCCGAGCGCCTGTCATTGAAAAGATCAGCTTGAACTGTCCGCCGGAGGAACTGTTCATGCGCTTCGCTGATCTTCCGGAAAGCTCTCTTCTGAACAGCTCCATGAAAACCGACGCGGGCAGGTATTCATTTATCGGGATAGAACCGTTCCTTGTCCTGAGCGGCAAGGATAACGACCTCCGGCTCAAGTTCAACGGCCACAGTCTCGCGGTCAAGAGCAACCCTTTTGAATGTCTCGACTCCATCATCAGGACATACAGGACCGATAACCCCGCTCCCCTGCCCTTCACGGCAGGAGGGATCGGTTACTTATCCTACGACCTCAAGGACGCCGTCGAGAAACTCCCGAAAAGATCAAAGGATGACCTGAACCTGCCCGATATATATTTCGCCTTCTACCGGGCGCTGCTCATCCATGACAAACTTGAACCCGGCCAATTATATATAAGCGTACTGGGTACCGGCTCCGGCGGGCATGAAAAAGCAGGCCGGCTCATGAACAAAATAAAAGGGACTGTCAGGTCCGCGCCTTTGAAAACAGGTACGCCCCCGCCGGCGGGATCCTTTAAGCCCGTCTTCAGGTCGAATTTCTCGAAAGCGGGTTATACAAGATCCGTACGGAAGGTCATAGACTATATCCGCGCCGGCGACATATACCAGGCATGCCTGTCGCAGAGATTCAGGACCGGGTGGCCGCTGCACCCTTATGAGCTTTACCTGAAATTGAACAGGATAAACCCGTCCCCTTTCAGCGCTTATCTGAATTTCAGCCGGTCCAGGATAATCTCTTCCTCCCCGGAACTTTTTCTCAGGGTCAGGGATGACGTCGTCGAGACCAGGCCGATGAAAGGCACCCGGCCGCGCGGAAACAATGCCGAAGAAGATTCCGCTTTTGAAGCCGCCTTGAGAAAAAGCGGCAAGGACGGGGCGGAACTCTCCATGATCGTGGACCTTGAAAGGAACGACCTCGGCAAGATAGCGATACCGGGCTCCGTGAAAGTCGCCGAGCACAGGAGAATAGAGACCTACCCGACGGTGTTCCAGACCATATCCGTGGTAAAGGGGAGGATAAACAGCGATACGGGCCTTATCGATATAATAAAAGCCGCGTTTCCCGGGGGATCCATATCAGGGTGCCCCAAGATACGCGCCATGGAGATAATCGACGAACTGGAGCCGACCAGAAGGAATGTCTATACCGGTTCGATAGGTTATATCAGTTTTCACGGCACCATGGACCTGAATATCGCTATCCGCACCATGATAATGAAAGGACGGGATGTCTATTTCCAGGCCGGGGGCGGCATCGTCGCCGACTCCGACCCGGAAGCGGAATACAGGGAAACATTGGATAAAGCGCGGGCACTTATAGAAAGCTGTAAGCTATAAGCGAATGCGGGTTTAAACCTGCATGCGTCATGCACTGTACGAACCTATGCCTTGGCAAGCATATCTTTTATTGCGTCTATTATCTCCCTGCGCTTTTCTGTCTCAAGCTGCACGGCATTGGGCACAAGTTTTATTATCAGGGATCTTTGATCTTTCTTGCACAATTTAACATATTCCTCAAGACTGAGAGACTCAACGTCCGGAATGCTGCTGTAAATCTCATACAGTCTGTTCTCGCTCCACCCAAGATAACTGCCGACCGCCAGAAGCATAACATCCAGCAAGGGTAAGTGAGCTGTTTCCGGGAACGCGCTGTCGTCGACAATAGCCATGGTAGCTGTGCCTTTAAGGCTTTTGAAATATTCCTCATTTGAGCCCTTGGCTACGACTATAACGTTCTCTTTCTTCACGGAACCTTTGGAAGGATCGGTTATATTGCCCAGCCTCGAACCAAGATCCTTACCTTTGCCTTTGATCATATACAGATTGGCCAAGAACCTCTTCAGATCTTCATTATTATCCTTAAGCCCGGAGATGGCCTCGATCAGTTCTCCGAGCAGAACGTTCATCCGCCCTCCCCCAAGGTCGGTATCGAATGCCAGAACGACCTTTTTATCTTTTTCCGAAGCGGTTATCAACGCATCCACAAGACCGGGTATCACGGTCTCGGCGTTATCCATTACCTTTTTCACGAAAAGTTCCCGTTCTCTCCTGTCGATCTCGGCCAGTCTGTCCTCTTTGACCGCTCGGATCCCCTGGACATGATCGCCGGACTTCAGGGCATAGGCATCCACCCCGGCCGCAAGCTCAGAGATAGAGACTTCTCTTTCCTCGGGTTCCGCTTCCTTGGATCGATGAGATACTACAACCTCGATCCCATGGCGTTTCGCCAGGCGAATAACCTCTAAAGTTCCCAAGTAACCTTTACCGGGATCATTTATGCCGGTGATCAGAAAACCATTCTGGTTCAATTTGATCAGGATGCCGATCTTCCTGGTAACCTTACCGGTCTTTTTATCAACATACCCTTTCTCCCTGAGCAGCTCGATGAACTTTGTCAAGCGGGCCGCCTGGGTCACAAGACTGTCATCGCCGATCAACAGGACTTTGTCGCCGACTTTATCGACAAGGCGCATCCAGCCGTCCCAGTCATTTTCACCCATGCCGTCCTCGATGGAAGTTATGGGGTATCTTGCAACCCATCTTTCGAATATGCCGGCCAGATCTTTTGAGCCGATCTGCGCACCTTCATAATGATAAAGGTCCTTGTGTCCTTCGACCACCATGGAACTGGTAGCCGGGTCCAGGGCAATAGCCACGGTCCCGATCTCCCCGGAAGTCGACGGTACGTAACCGGCGTTTTTAACGGCGGCGACCATGCATTCCAGGACAAAGTCGTGGACACCGATATTGCCGCGTTTCTTTAACTCGGCCACGTTCAGATATTCAAAGCTCTTTTCGGGGGGATTCGCGTAGATCTCCTTTAATCTCTCGCTGGTCAGGTCCGCGATCTTGTAACCGCCTTCCTTGCCGCGTTTTTCTCCCACTCCCTTATCATCGGGATCGGCGCTTAATCCCAGGCTCCGGTAAATAAGCCCCAGTTGCCTGTCTATCTCATCACACATCCGGTTCGCTTCCGCCGTGGATCTGCCTACAGGAACAACCATGAATTCCTGCATGTTCAGATCATTTTCGGCATGTTCCCCTCCGTTGGTGATGTTATATTGTATTTTCGTTTTGGGAACGGATCTGGAAGCAATATCAGGAGCGATCTCCCGGATAAATTCATAGGGCTCAAAACCTCTCTGGCGGGCCGCAGCCCAGGCCGAAGCCATCTGATAAGACAGGGTTGCTTCAGCGCCCAGTTTATCCTTGCCCATTTCCAGCATTACCCGGGCAATATCCGTCAGCTGATCGGCTTTCAATCCTCTATCCGTGACTTCAGTATGGATCCCGGCCAGGTTCTTCACTGCTTTTTCAACGCCCACTGTCCTGGCTTCGTCCTCGCCTGTTGAGGTCCCGGCCGGAACGACGAAGTGTCCCTTCGCGCCTCCCAATAACTCAACATCAAGCCTCACCGTGGGCTTACCAAGACAGGTAGTTTCCGAAGGAACGATCTTCGCAATGTTTAGCTCATTATTTTCCGGTTCGTTATCCGAAGCGGTGATATCAGCAAAAAGCCCGCCGCTCATTATATCGAATTTCCCGTCCAGGCCGCGTTTCGCGATTATGCCCTTCTGGCCTTTGGCGCGCAGCGTATTAGAATCAACGGCTTCCCATTCGGACCAGTTGACCTCGGCACCGCTTGAGAAGTATTCTACCGCTGCCGCGGCCTTATTACGTATTGCCTTCAGAGCTTCCGCTGCGGCTCGGCGGACATACATATCTTTATCCTGTTTTGAAGTTCGGGTAAGAACCTGGGTCGCTTTATCATCACCTATTTTGCCCAAGGCTTCTGCCGCGATTATACGAGCAGAATAATCTTCATCTTTCAAAAGCTGAATAAGAAACTCGGCCGCTTTTTCACCGCCTATTTCGCCTAAGGATCTTATTATGGCTTCGGGAACACGCCCTATGTACCCCACCATGCTCTTGTCATTAAAAATTCGGATAAGAGACAGAACTGCCTTTTCATCGCCTATCCTACCTAAAGCTTCTACCGCAGCTTTGCGAACATCTGGGTCTTCATCGTTTTTGATAAGGACTTGAACCAGAAGCCCGGCTACTTCTTTATCGCCCACCTCGCCTAAGGCCTTCGCTGCGGCTTCGCGGACACGCTCATTTTCATCTTTTATTAAAGCCTGGGCCAGAAACCGGACCGTGCTTTTATCGCCTATTTTGCCTAAGGCTTCCGCCGCACCTGCGCGGACACTCTTACTTTCATCTTTTGTTAAAGCCTGGATAAGCAGCTCAATCGCCGGTTTACCGATCTTACCCAAGGCTTCCGCTGCGGCTTCACGGACATCTAAATCTTCATCTTCTAAAGCCCGGATAAGAGGTTTAACTGCTCTTTCATCGCTTATTTGCCCCAAGGCATGCACCGCAGTAAAGCGGACATACGAATCTTCATCTCTTAAAGTCCGGATAAGAAGCGGGACCGCGTTTTCGTCACCTATTTCACCTAAAGCTATCGCTGCATTTCCACGGACAATCCACTCCGTATCTTTTAAAGCCCGGACAAGATGCGGAACTGCTCTTTCATCATTTATTTCACCTAAAGCCTCTGCCGCGGTTTTGCGGACACGTTCATCCCGATCTTTTAAGGCCTGGACGAGCAACTCAACCGACGGCTCTCCCATTTTGCCTAAAGCTTTCGTTGCGGCTTCGCAGATATGTAGATCTTCATCTTTTGAAGCCAGGATAAGAGACTGGACAGCACTTTCATCATTTATTGCGCCTAAAGCTTCCGCCGCGGTTCCGCGGACACGTTTTTCCTGGTCCTTTAAAGCAACTTGGATAAGCGGCTCAACTGCTTTTTTATCGCCTATTTTTCCCAAAGCTTCCGCGGCGGCGGAACGGACATACGCAGTCGTATCTTTTAAGGCTTGGATAAGAGGCAATACTGCTCTTTCATCGCCTATTTTGCCTAAAGCTACTGCCGCAGCTCCGCGGACAGTCCAATCCGCACTCCTCAAGACCTTGATAAGGGGCTGAACCGCCTTTTCATCGCCTATTTTGCCTAAATTCCCTATCGCGGCTATGCGGACATTCTTATTTTTATCTTTCAAGGCCTGGATATGATCCTCTACTTCTTTATCGACCGGATCGACCGGCAGCCCGCCGCTCATTATATCGAATTTCCCGTCCGGGCCGCGTTTCGCGATTATGCCCTTCCGGCCCCTGGCGCGCAATGTGTTAGAATTAACGACTTCCCATTCGGACCAGTAGACCTCGGCACCGCCCGAGAAGTATTCCTTACCGGAAACCTCAAGTATTTGCCTTGAAAAATATCCCCCTATTTTCATGTCTTTGATAACCTTGCGGCCGGGACCCGGATCCTGCGTGTCCTCTCTTCTGTGATTGTAATATCTCACCGCATGTGAACCCAGGATTACTACCAGTTCCCCTTTCGCGGAGGAAGCAGCGATTTTCAAAAGATCTTCCGGAATATCAGCGTCTTTCTTGATCTGTACAATAAGTTCCTTAGCCGCATCTTCGATGCGCGAAGGGTGTTGCTTCGTTAGGTCCCGTTCAAATTCAGCAAGCCTTTTGACGACATAACCGGAAACCAGGGGAGAGACCCGCTCTTCCATGTCCGGGAGACTAAAAAGGGTCCTGACCTGCAGTCTATCCGGCTGGATAACACCCGGATCGGCCCAGACAACACCTTGCCAGACCATTGAAATGACCGTTATAAAAACAATGCTTCTTACAAGATTTTTGCGCAAACCGCTCATTTTTCTCCTCCTTATTTATTTGAATATTATTCTTCGATCATGTACCGCATTACGCCCTGGCCAGCATGACCTTTATGCTGTCCATCATCTCCCTGAGCTCTTCCTTGTCGAACTGCACGGCGTCCGGCACGAGCCTTATCACCAGAAGCCTCTCATCCCCGCCGAACAGCCCGGCATAATCCCCGGGATTCAGATCTTCTACGGAAACCACGTTCGGTATCATCCCGTAATATTTGAGAAGGGCCTTCTTATCCCACCCGAGGTGCTTGCTGATCGCAAACAGCATGATCTCCAGAAGCGGCAGGTAAGCCGTCTCCGGGAACGCGCCGTCATCAACAACAGCCATGGTAGCCGCGCCCTTGAAATCCCTGAAATGCTCCGCGTTCGAGTCCTTGGTCACGATTATCACGTCTTCCTTCTTCGCGGAACCCCTGGAAGGATCGGTCACGTTATTAAGCCTGAGACTGAGATCCCTGCCCGTGCCCTTGATCACATGCAGATTATCCAGGAACCTTTTCAGGTCCTCGTTATTGTCTTTAAGCGCGGGGATCACCCTGATCAACTTTTCAAGAAGGGTGTTTATCTGGCCTTCCCCGAGATCAATGTCAAGGGCCAGGATGACCTTTTCCTTCCTTTCCGAAACGGCGATCAGCGCGTTCACCAGGCAGGGCATTACATCCTTCTCCATGCCCTCAAGGATCCTCTGCCTGAACAGGGAATCTATAAAACGCCGCGGGTCATCCGGCCGGGGGGAGGCCAGGAACCGGCTGAACACCTCTTCCTGATAGGGGAAGCCTTCTTTCTGCCAGATCAGATGTTTTTCATAATCATCGTCGAGAACTCCGTCCTGCTCGATCGCATCGATGCAAAACGGTTCCAATGCCGAAAGCGCGGCCCTGCGGACACGCCAGTCCTTATGGTGATCCAATTTTTGCTTCAAGGCGGACAAAGGCACTCTTCCCTGCTTAACTTCTATCATATACGCAGGGCCCAATGCCTTTGTCGCGGATTCCTGGATATGAAGTTGCCTGTGATCCAGTTTCTGTTCTATATCGGACGAGGACATTTTTCCTTCCCTGACCAGACTGACGTAAACGGCATCCAGTAACGGGCGCCCTTCTTTAAAGCGCCAGTAATCATGTTCCAGCCCCTCTTCAAAAAGGGACAGATCGACCTTTTCTCCCTGCCTGACCAGATCAGCATAAATAGAGCTTAACGCTGCCATCGCCGCTCTGCGGAGATACCAGTTCTTGTCGTTCAGCTGCCTCTCCAGGTAAGACCTGGGGATCCCGCCTTCGTTAAACGCGGTAATATAGACGGAACACAAAGCTTTGGCCGCGGCTTCACTGACTTTCATATCATTGCTCCCGGTTTTCCCTTCCAGCTCGGCCAGGGACATCTGACCCCATTCAAACATGTTGATGAGCATGGCATCCATCGATTCGGGTGCGGTTTCGATATTCTGCCACCGGTAAGTGTGCTCGAATTCCCGGATAAGGCCGAGCGCCTCTTCATCGGTACCCTTTACCTGCTCGGCCTGAGCGTCGCAAACGCGTTTTAACGCGGCGAACGCGGCCTTGCGCACGTACCAGTCCTTATTCTTGATCTTCCGCTTAAACGCGGCAAGGTCAACGTCTTTGCCCTGCTTGATCAGGAAGATATAAATGGAAGCCAATGTCTTGATCGCGGCCGTGGCTACGCGCCAGTCCCTGTCATCCAGTTTTTGCCCTATGATAAGAATATTTTTTATAGTTGAATGCGACAGTTTTTTCTTCTGCTCGTTCTTTATCCTTACCGTCAGATCCCCGTCCCTCTCCTTGAATATCTGTCTCTGCAAAGCCCTGAAAAGATAGTGGGGACTGGCCGTGTTCTTCCTGGCAACGGCCAGCGCCTCGCCGCCCAGGTTGAGAGTGAACGTCTCGCGTTTACCTGTCGAGATCACCAGTCTTTCATGCCTCAGTTTCAGCTTTAATATCTTTTTCTTTATAAGATACTCACCGGCCTCATGGAACAAGGCCATGGGGTCGGAAGCTGCGCTTTCATGAAGGGCAATAAGATCGCGCTCGCCCGAAACAAAACCGAAAAGGTCCTCCACAAGAACGTCATAAGTATAAAGTTCGGGCGGTGATCCTTCGAGCAGGTCCAGCATGGAAAGGATCATTCCCTTGTTGTATTTTGACTTCACTTCTTCCATGCTCTCAAATGCCGTTTTCAAGGCGCGGACATCCAGCTTTCCTCCGGGGGACAGGATAAGGGGCGGCACTTCTTCGTCGGAACCCACGATCTTTATCCGGGCCGTCATCTCTCCTGTCTTCTCGTCCGCCCGGATGCCCTTGACGACGGCGTGCTTGCCGATCAGGCCGTATTCATCAAGCAAAGGATTAAGCGCGCTGTTTATTTTCCTCTTCACGTTCAGGACATCTGCCGGCGCATACCCCTCGGAAACGATGTTGTGACCCGTATCTCTTCTTACTATTCGCAAGACTATTTCACGTTCCTCGTCCGTCATAGATGCGATAACTGCGAGTAAATTCTGGGATACTTTCTGCACCAGTTCCTCGCTCTCAACGGGATCTAAAGTTTCCGGGGACGCAACTTCGTAAACATTCGTCCTTTCATTCCAGGCCGCCTTCCCGTTTTTCCTGACATATTCCTCCTTATTCATCAATCGCTCCACGGCCCGCAGGCTCACGATATCCAGAACGTGCCTTTTCGTTCTTCGCTCCCTGTTCTGGCCGTATATGATCCTGGCATAAGGGCCTATCTGGAATATCCTGTGGATCGGTTCTCTTCCCTCTCTGGTAAGTTTTACAAGAAACTGAAAATGCCCGTTATGCACGCTGCTGCCCACGATAACCGCTTCCCACCCTTCTTCATCAAAGCCGAGGACATGCCACTGGAATAAATAATTCGTAACGGGATGGAAACTGATTTTTCCTTGTGTTCCGGTCACTCCCAGCCGCAGGCCCCTCAGGTCGGGAAGCCTGCCGTCGCGCACGGCGGAGCCCCAGTCATAATCCTGCGGTCTGGTAATAAGCCCGGAAATGGCCCTAAGGCCGAGACGGTCGTCAATATCCAACACCTTGCAGGTTTTTCCCTTTTCCGTATACTGTCCGGACAGATCCTTCGTGAGGGAACCTATCTGGAAGACCTTTCTGAGGGGTTCCCTGCCCGGCTTGGTAAGCTCCACACTGAACTGAAAATATTCTTTCCACGCCTCAGTTTCCACGATAACGGCTTCCCATCCTTCTTCGTAGAACCCCAGCACGTGCCACTGGAACGGATAACCCTTGACGGGAGAAAAATTGATCCTTCCGCGGCCGTCCACGGCCCCCAGCCGGAGGCCTTTCAGGTCGGGGATCCTGCCGTCATTTTCGGCGGTCTCCCAGTTATATCCGGGAGGCCTGGCAATGAGTTCGGCAACGGCTTTAAGTCCGGGGCGGTCGTCGATATCCAGCACCGTAAGCGTTTTTCCTTCCGCTTTATTGCGGCCTGTCAGTTCCCTTGTGTAAGGACCTACCTGAAAGACCTTCTTCACGGGCTCTCTGCCCTCTTTGGTAAATCTCACGGTAAATTCAAAACGCCCGTTCCGGACACCGCTTTCCGAAACAACAGCCTCCCACCCCTTTTCCTCGGAACCGAGCATGGCCCATTCGAACGGATAGTTCCTGACCGGCCGGAACGTGATCCTTCCGTGCCCGTCGGTCGCCCCCAGCAAAAGGCCTTTCAAGTCGGGAAGTTCCCCCGCGCGGTCGGCCGCTTCCCAGTCATGATCCTGCGATCTGGTGACGAGTTCCGAGATCAGGCGCAGCGCGTGCTTTTTCTCCGCCTTTTTCGATCTGATGGGGTTACTGTAATAACAAAAAGTGGTGTCCGTCCCCTGCCATTCCCCGAATGCGCCCAGTATGTTATCCCCCCTGCTCCGGGCCACTTCCTCTCTTATATGGCCGCTGACCTGCCGGTACCCTCTCTGCTGAGCAATATCAAGGAATTTATTTCTGAGTTTTTTGCCTAATCCCGACCTTTGATATGGCCGCAACAGGGCAATGGACTCGATATAAACGGTATTTTCTTCGCCATAGCCGGGGTCTTCCTCTATTCCGGCCAGGTAATAATAGTCCTCCAGGGGACCTCCCATCATGTAACCGACTATTGCGCCCTTATCCTTCAGGACCAGGCAAATGGAATCAGGGTCCTCAAAGGTCTCCGAGATATCCTCCTCGGTCTGTCTCAGGGGACCGGTAAAGGACTCTTCTTCCACCTTCATTATGTCGTCTTTTATTTCCGGCCAGCCCCGGGCATCTACCTGTTCTATCCCGATGTCGCCGTCTTCATAGCTCTTGCTGACCGGAGCGGGAGGGCGCAGGGAATCAAGATCAAGCAGCTTGAACCTGCCGCTTTCCATAGAATTATATGAATCTTTCCCGAATGTATCGGCAAGCCGTTTCCAGCTGCTCGAATGCACGGGAACCACCTTTATGGGCCTGGCTTTCCTGTACGCATCCATGCCGGAAATGGTGTATTTGTTATCAAAATTAAAGGAGCGGACCATGTTCTCCGGCAGGGCGATCCCCTTGCATCCCAGCTCTCTGGCCGCCTCTTCCAATTCCACGAACAGATTGATCAGCATCTCCTCGCCGTCCAGGGAGGGAGAATTAATGGTATCTACGGTCAGGACCTTTTCGCCTTTTTCCGTCAGGCCTTCGCACAGCCCCACGTATCCCTTCAGCTTTTTGTTATAAACAAAATAATAACCCGTATCCTCATGCATCGCCCGGGTAAAAGCTGAACCGTGATATTCCGCGTCAAAGGAGCAGTCGATAATGCCGGCTCTCCCGCGAAAGACGCTTAAAAATCCTTGCGGGATCAGGCGATAGGTCTCGCGCCTTTTCCGGCGGACGATCTTTATCTTGGCCATTTCGGCGTATATTTCCCCGGACAGTTCATCCAGCGCTTTTTGCAGGCCCCTGACTTTTTCCATGCCTATTCCCGAGGCATCCGGCAGGTGGTTCTTGTAATCCTCATAGAAGACCTTAAGCGCGGTTACCCTGGTCTCGGGATCTGAGGAATGAAGCTGTCCTTTCATGGCATCATCCGACAGAATATCGCTTATTACCAGGTCCCGCATCAGCTCAAGACAATTTCCCGATATTTCCCTATCGCCCAGACGGAGATACGCCGCCTTGAAAACGATCCTGTAGAAAAGTTTCCTGTTCCCGGCGATCTCTTCCCTCATCCGGTCTTCCGAAGGTAATATTATGAAAAACTTTCCGCCGGTGTACTCTCCCGCCTGTCTCGCCTGCTCGCGTTTTAACTGGTAATACAGGTTTCGCAGGTTGAAGTATTTATGCTTCGGGAAATCTTCCGAAAGCCACCGGCAACTGTCCACCCTTTCCTTTATACTTGACAGTTCTTCCAGATGGGCATCCAGGACCGCATGATCGACTTCGCTTGTGTCCACGACGTGTGTCTCGCCGGCAGCTATCTCTATCGCTTTAAGTTTCTTGTTCTTGCCGAAAAGGTCGGAAAAATAACCGGGGTGTTTTTCATCGAATTCGACCAATCTTTCAACCCGTTCAGTAAAATCATGATGCGTAATGTCTATCCCGTTCAGCTTCGCTCCGACAAAGGCAAGCCACAGCTGTCTCCGGTCCTCGGGATCAAACCCTTTCCGGACGCACCGTTCGGCCCGGCGCTTCAGATCACTTATGAATATCTGAGGCTGGGAGGACGCCAGATATTCATCTATGACCGCTTCGTGGTAGGGAAGCTTCTCTCTTGTCCAGAATAGGTATTTTGCATAATCCTGATCCAGGATGATGCCGGACTCTATCCCCGCGATACCGGCGGGGCCTGTTTCCTCCGGAGAGGATAGATCGGTTTCCCTATCTCTTCCCTCCAGCGCGTCATGGATAAGGGAGAGCTGTTCTGCCGCGCGCCTGCGGAGCTCTTCGTCATACCTGTTCAATTTCTCCTCGATATCGGAAAAATCAACCTTTTCTCCCTGCCTGATCAGGGCAGCATAAACTTCCCCCACCGCGCTGACCGCGACCCTGCGAATGCCCAGGTCTATATCATTCAGCATCTCCCTCAACAGCGGTAGATCGATCTCTTCCTTTCTTCCCTGTTCGATCAGGGAAACGTAAACAAGGCCCAGCGCCGTTGTTGCGGCCCTGCGGACCTGCCAGTAGCAGGCATTCCCCAGCATTTTCTTTAGATCGGATAGATCGACCTGCTTCCCTTTTTCGATCAAGGCCCTGTAGACCGGCCCCAGGGCTTTTATTGCCTTTTCGCGGACGAGGTGACGATCGGCATTCAGTCTTTGTTCCAATGCGGATATATCGACATCCCCTTTGGCGTTGATCTGAGCCACATAGACAGAGCTTAACGCGTTCGCCGCGGCTTCGGAAACCTGCATATCGGGATCCTTTAACCTCTGTTCCAGCATCGAAACATCGATTTTCCTCCCGTGGTCGATCAATGCCGCGTAAAGAAGACCCAGTGCCGTTACCGCAGCCCTGCGGACAGATACCTCCCGAACATCCGCGCCCATTCTTCTTCTTAACCTGGATTCATAAAGCCTGATGCTTTTTGTTTCGGCGGCTAATGCCGCGTAGATGGATCTCAGCGCCGACCCGGCGGCCTCGCGGACAGCCGGATGATTATCGGCCAGTTTCTGCTCCAGGTTGAAAACGCGGTCCCTGACATCCCTGCCCTGACCGATGAACGCGGTATAAACAGGACCCAGTTTCGCTATCGCATCCGCGCGGACTTCCGCGCTGCTATCACTTAATTCATTTTCCAGGGCAAGAAGATCCTTGACGCTTGAGCGTGACAGCTCCTCGGTTTCTGTCCCGGGGCCGCCGTCACCGGTCACGCTTACCATGGTTCCCGCCGTCAGGATAAAACCGATACCCAGCCAGTTCAGTATGGAACGGATCAGTCCCGGAAAGAGAAGATGCGTGACCAGCGCCGTCGCCCCGATGCCCGCGGCGATCAGGCCGTATTTAAGAACGGTCTTAAACACGGGTTTTTTCTTCTCTTCCAGGCGCTTCTTGAGCTTCTTCTCGATCCTTTCCAGTTTCCGGACCAGCTGTTTTGATGTGGGGCGCTTATTGGGGTCCAGATCCAGCATGTCTTCTATCAGCTTCCGGAACTCGGAATACAGTTTGGGAGCTATCTCATCGAGCGGGATACGTTCAAAGACTTTCGATCTAAGCTTCTTTATCCCGTCGTCCCCTTCATACTTGAACGGCAGCTTACCGGTACAGGTCTCGCAGAAGATCAGCCCCAGGGAATATATATCCGCCTGTACCGACATCTTTTTGAACTGCCTTTTATTTACCAACCTTCTTAACTCTTTCAAATATTCATACGGTTTATATCGCGGGCTCTTCTTCCATTCCTTGTATCCCGGACTCTTCTTATCAGGCAGCAGGGATTCAATATCATCGGGTATCCATGTCTCGATCATGTTCCTGAAAGTCTCCGGAGCCATGTAACTGGGGGACCCCACGACATAGCCGGTCTTTGTCAGTGAATGTTCATCGGACCTGGTAGCTCCGGCGCCGAGCTTGGCTATGCCAAAATCGGCGATCTTGGGAACGCCCGTCTTTGAAATGAGTATATTGTCCGGCTTCAAGTCCCTGTGGATTATATTCTTGCCGTGTATGTACCTGATGCCTTTGGCGACGGGCAGGAGAATATCGGATATCAATTCCAGCAGCGCTTTCTCGTTGTTATACTTTCTTTTTCTGTAAAACTTCATCAGGGACTCGCCCTCCACGTATTCCATTACGATATAGGACGGGCCTTTGTAATCCTTCCGCACGGAACTGGAACCCAGTACCTTGACTATGTTCGGGTGCCTGAGGCTGCGCAGGCGCTTGATCTCCCTCCGGAACCTTTCCCGCGCTCTTTCGCTCTGGTCAAACAGTATCTTAAGCGCGGCTTCGCGCCGGAGGTTCACGTCAAAGACCAGATATACCACCCCCATCCCCCCTACGCCTATTTTCTTTTTGACGGCAAACCTCTTGTGCAGGTCGGGCAAGTGGGCCAGCGGGGAATCTTTCTGCGGCCCTTTCGCTTTCGCGTCCTCCTTCTTGCCCTTGCCCGCATCCTCGCCCCCGGCGGCAAACCAGCTGAACGAGAATATTATGGCTGCGACCGTTAATACCAGAGGGCTGAGTATGCTGACGCCGATGCTCCCGAACAGGGAGCTTACCCCGGCCGCGGCCAGACCGGCCGTAAAGGGGTCTATGCTGTAAAGCCGGATCTTATTTTTTCTTCTGAAATTTCTGCTCTTTTTTCGGAAATTCTCGATCGTTTTCAGGTATTCTTTTGTCCTCGCCCTTATGTGCGGGGTTTTTCCGGGGCTGCGTAATTTATGCTCATACCATTCCCGCAACACGTCCAGCGCCCGGTCCGGGAACCTGTCGAATCTCTTCGCTTTCAGGTCCGCGCGAAGCGCCTCTAACAACGCGAGATGATATGCGTCGTGTCGATTTTTATAGTCGGCGGAATACTTTTTCGTGTAAGCGCCCAGCATATCCGCGTATAAGGAAGGGTCCCGGGAAGCGATCCCGCGGAAAGCTTTCCGGATCACACTCGAATCCGTGATATATAATAGCTCCAGCAACTCTTTGCGTGATCGCTCGTCCCGCCACGCGCTTTTTATGCACGCGTCAACGATAACGCCGAACGTTTTGACGAACAACCGGCAGCCCTCGGATACTCCGTAGTTGGAATTAAGGCAATCCACGAGGGTCAGCGCTCTTATCCCGTCGAACCTCGCTCCCAGCTTTTCCAGCTGCTGGATGGCCTTTCTGCGCTTTGCCCCGCTCAAGTCATAGAGCTCCCTTTCCCAGAACCTGATCTTGTCCTCTTTCGTGGTATATTCCCGTTTATACGCCTCGGAGTCCTTATCGACCTTATATACCGGTACCCCCTTGTCGCCCTGCGGCCTTGCAACGACTTTATACGGGCGATGGCAGGGATTTCGCCATACATCGAGACGGACGATCTTTCCGTCGGATACTATCCCGCTGAAATATTCACCGGGTTTTCCCTTGATCACGGTGTCCCCGATCCTGCCGGCGACGCCCCTTCCCTTTCCGCGCTTCGTGTTCGCCCGCCAGTTCTCAAAAAAGAAGGTTCCCTTCCGGCCCAGCAGCTCGATCTCCGACCGGCAAGATCTCAAGCCGCAGGACGCGACCCCGCCATCCGCTCTGCGAATCACTCTGTACCATAGGACGGGCTTTCCGTCCTTGACTACCGCAATGGGGAATTTTTTCCCGTTCGACGCCTCGGCAGCCAGGAACACGGTCGCATCATCCGACACTCCGGCAGAAATACCGAAGGCGTAGTGCGTTCCGTCAAGGGAGATCTTGGGCGCATGATGACCCATATTCGCGCATTTTCGCCTGACCACCGGCAGGTACATTCCCGAACCCGTCCGGAGAAGCTTACCTTTCCCGACAAGCCCGCTGAGGCATTTTTCTATCGCCCTCCCGGCCGCATGAGTATGTACTGCCGTTACTTTAACGATGTCCTCCCCATTTAACGGCGTCCTTCCGAGGGTCTGTAAAATGTACCTGGCCAGCTTATCTGCCGAAAAGCTTGATTCTCTTAAAAAAGCAATGTAGCCGCACCGGCAAAGAATCTCTTTGATGGCGGACTCATCTTCTGCCGACAGAAGCTCTGCCTCTTCATCCCACCCCGTTTTTATCCTTTTTCCCTTATGGAAATAGTAGGTGCTGATAAATTTAAGGGGGGCGTTCTGCCCGTTAAGGGCGTATAATTTTATACCTTTATACTCCCCGGGCTGCGCGAACACCACCAGGTATCTTCCGCTTTTGACCCTTTCCGCCTTCGGTATCCTGACAAAGACATCCTCGGCGATCTCAAAACCGTTCCCGAAGATACCGGAAATGACCATGGGATTGGGCGCGTCTTCTCCCGCCTCCCAGCTCGCGAATCTTCTTCGCAGTTCGCTCAGTTCGTTCAGGAGAGTTCCGGACTCCTCGTCATAAAACCTGACCTGCACGGGGACCTGCCTGCCGTCCGGACGGCAGAACTCTATCCTTTTCTCGCCGGGAACGTTGACCTTGCCCCTGACCAGAATATCGTCGCCTTCGTAATCCACTCCCGCGGAAGCGACCATGTCGTCACCGAGTTTCACTATCCTCATCTTTTCTACCGGCCAGATGAACTCTATGTCGGAGTCCATGTCCACCTTGCCCCCTCCGGCCCAGTGGACCAGCGCGTCCCTGCTGAACATGTCCAGTATCAGGTCCTTCCTTTTCTCGAGCCTGTCCAGCTTTTTCCCGGAGGCATCCTTGTATATCGGCCTGAAACGCATGATCTCGGGACCGTCGGGACGCAGGTACACGGCCAGCTCTTTCGCGTCCCTGCGGCTGACCTTGGCTTTTATCCATACTTTCCTCCGAAGGCCGCCTTCGGTCTCTTTGAAGCGCTTCCCGAGATCCAGGTACATGCTCTCACCGTCAAACGTGCCCAGGTGGACTCTGCCTTTTATATCGGCCTCGATAGAGAGTACCGACTGCGGCATCGGGCGCTCTTTGTCGGTCATCCACTCGATAAGTTCTTTACCTAAGGAAAGCGGTGTTTCGCTGCCCTCCTCATAACTATCACTTACATGCGCGAAATAAGGATCACCGGCCAGGAGATACTCTATCCTCAGCCTGCCGTTCTCTATCTTTGTCCTGATGCGCAGCCAGTTCTCCTTGCCGGCAAAACTCCGCACGCCTTTCTTTATCGGGGGGCGCACTCTCGTCCTGGAGAACGGGACTATGCCGCTTTTGATAAAAACGAGACTTTCCGCGCCGTCCAGTTTTCGCAGGATCCGCGCGCGGTCCGGATCGTCCCTGTATTCTCCCCGTATGAACCTTCCTATCATCTGTCTGTGTTCGCTCCAGAAAGCCATACGCTTCTGATGCTTCCTGGCGGACATGTCCGTCCTGGCGGGCCTGTACACCTTCTCCGCCTTTTTGATCTCGCCGGAAAAATCCACTACCGTGACTTCCGGCTCCTTCATCCATTCGATGAAATTTATTATGGATCTGCCCGCGACGCTCTTTTCCATGTCCGAATGTTCCCTGTCCCCTTCGCTCAGGACATCCTCGCCCCTGAAAGACGCTTTTTCCCTGCCGCTTAATTCGGTTTCCAAGCGGGCCGCTATCCTGAATTCTTCAGCCATGCCGCCGTTCAGCATGGCGCAAACGACCTCCCGGTAAAATCCGCCCTGGGATGCCAGGATATTCGTCCGTTTCGGGTCAAAGGCGCCCGATCTTTCAAGTATCCCGTCATGCAGGACCAGAAATATGTCGATAAGAGCGAAATACAGCGCTATGTCCGATCTGTGTTTTTTGCGCAAAAGCAGCGAAGCGATAAATATCACATATTTATCCCTTTTACTGTCCCGGTAAACGGCGGCCGAAGAATCCAGAACACTGCAGGGTATGCTGCGGAACTCGATCTTATTCATAACCCCGGTCTTCGGAAATACCGCCCAGGGTATGCCGACATCCTTGATCGTTATGGGCCTGGAGGCTTTGTATAGCATTTCCATGTCAATATTATCAGTATCGTTGGTGGACCCGCGCGCGTTGCCGAACGAGGAAAGGAACAGGGATTTTTCATACCGACGAAGATCCCCCCGGCTTGAAAGCGTGGCAAGAAGGACAAATGCGGCAGTGCTCGCCAGTATAAGGATACTCAGACCCGGCACCACCGTAACAAAAGGCAGAAACGCAAGCGGCGCGAACGCATAAACCGAGTAAAACCGTTCCGCGCCTTCATCCCTGTCCCTGATGATCATTTCAAGCGGGCCGCCGTAATTTTCCCTGATATGCTCCCAGAAATCCCTCTGTACGGGCCTGTCGCACAGGGCTTCCGCCTTGGTTATGCCCTTCCGCGCAAAGTATTCTTTCGCCTCTTCCCAGAGCGCCCTGCCGATGCCCCGATCCGCCTGGTAGCATCTGACGTATATGTCCATTTGGCGCGCCGACAGCTTCTCTTCATCGACGGTAAAGATCAGGCACCCCGCAACCTCCCCGTCTTCTGTAACAGCCGTCAGGCATTTCTTATCTTCTAAATACTTTGAAATCTGGGCCCGGGCGTCCTTATCATGAAACATCAAAAAGCCCAGGTGTTCTTTCAGCGCTTCAGTAAGGCGGGCGGGGTCGATCTTGGCGGGGTCGCTTTCGATCCTGTCATACCCGGCTGTATCTTTTTCACCTATATCTTTTTTTATAGGTGCGGGGTCTTTTGCCGAATGAGAAAAGAGCAGCGAAGTTAAACCGGCCAGTAAAGCACCCGATAAGTAAGCCGCGCTCCGGAAAAAGAGCCTCATGGGGAGCTGGAGAAACCCCTCGTGCACGCCGCCCAAGGGGCTGCGGGGCCTGTCATTTTCGGAGTTCCTGCCTGTTCTCCTGTCGGTGCTTGTCCTTATGATCGTATTGTTCGCCCGGCAATGCTCCAGGCCGTCTCTGAACGCCGCGGCGGTCTGGCGGATACTTGCCTTTCTCAAGTCCGAATAATTCGTTTTTTCCAGACCATAATCGGCCCAGGCGAGCGTGTGGCTTATATCGCCTATGACGGTCAGATATTCTTCCGCCCTCCCGGCGGCAACAAGGTTTCTGTTCGGGCCGTCATGAGCGCCCAGGAAGCCGATATCGTTCTGTCTGTTACTCCTCACAAGCGACCAGATGATGACCTTGTTCTCCGAACCCTGTATGGAATCTATGGTCGCTACATCGAGCTCCTCATCCCCTTCCATGACCTCTTCTTCATCTTCGACGCCTTCGGCAGTCAATTTTACCCGCCTGATACTCGTTATGTCCTTATAGCCGACGCTGCGCGGGCCGTGTTTCTTTCTTATGTTGTAAAGAGCCGCGTTCCTTATTATTCTGGCATATATCCTCATCTCCCTCGGTGAAATGCGGGTATTGTTTTTCAACTTCCCGATGAGTTCTTCGATCATGCCGGAAGCGATCTTTACGTCCTGAACAATATGGGGAAACATCCTTTTTGAGATCTTCCTCAGGGGCAGGTCGGATAATACAGCGACGGCTTCTTTCCTGTCCGCGATCACGCCTTCATCCAGATCGTTCACTATCGCCTTTATCTTCAGCGCTTCCGTTATGGCTCTGATCTGGGCTTTGTAAGGCGTGATGATGGTAATATCGGCAGGGCCATATCTGGGGCGGCCCCGGTGTTTCATATTGAGGAATCTGTCTATCTCGGCGATCACCTCGTTCACTTCTCTGGTATTGTATATACGCCCATTTAGCACGCGGTCCTGACCGTCCCTCTCCAGTCTCTCATGGATCTTGCCGTCACCATAATCTATCACGGTGACTATATCCTTCTCGCAGGGCTCCTTCTTCTCCTTATCCCAATCGCGCGGAAGAAGTTTGACGCCGTGCCTCAGATACCCGAAAGCGTTGACAAACCCCGTTATTGCGGGATGAGAGCGCCTGTTCACGGGGAGGAGATGATAGTCTATATCCCTGCGCTGGCAGAGCTTCTCAAAGAGGGACGTCGTGACCTTGCTGAGATTTTCCTCTGTGTATAATCTTTCCAGTTCTCTCTCTTTATATGAAAGCGCGCTTTTTATCCGGACCACATCCTCCCTGGTAAAACCGTGCGGCCTCAACTGCAGATGGTCCCCGACTATGATCACTTTACCGTCAGGTTTGATCCTGGATATCGCGTAAAGGGTCTCGCCGGGAGTGGACCTGCCTCCCTCGTCTATTATGACCACATCCGGTTCAAGATAAAAAGCGCTATTGCGGACATACGGATCATTCGCCCAGCCCATGTTGGTGCCGATATAGACCGGCCCTGCGCCTTCTTCCCCGTAATACCTCTTCCTGGCATCTTCCAGATGTTTCTGTCTTCTCTCCCAGTTCCTCATCACTTTGGTATCTATGGAAGAGCTCTTGAAAGCCAGGCGGATGAATTTTAATCCCTTGGACGCGGCCCTTTTCCAGATATTGTCCACCGCAGGGTTGGACTGGGAGGTTATAAGGATCCTGCTCTTCTTCTTCGAAAATTGCCTGATTATCTCTCCGGAAAGCTGTCTGGTAGCTTCCACGGTGACCGTGGTTTTTCCCGTTCCGCCGGGGCCGTGAATTATGGTTACCGGGATAGAAAGGTCCGTGGCGCTTGCAATGGCCTTCCTCTGCCACTCATCCCAGGGGCCCTCTCCCCCATAGGAAACGCTTCCCTTTCTTTTCGGGGCTTCCTTCAACCCAAGGACGATATCAATTATGGGATGTCCCGTGGTAGGCTCAAAAAACGCCTTCTTCCCTATCGCCTCATAATCTACGGCTCTTAATGATTCCCATAATTTCCATTTAAGGTCATCCAGCACGCTTTTCTGCAGTTCGAACGGGATATTGGGCTGTTTCCTGATAAAACCTCTTCTGGGTATATCCCTGATGAATTCCTCTTTCTTTTCCAGAGCGGACGGCGGCATCTCGAACGCCACCCAGCCCCTTTCCCCGACCGCCGTTACCCGGAAGGAAACATCCACGACAGGACCGTTACTTTCGCTTTTATCCCCGTCCGGAAGCGGGCCGAATACCTCAAAACTATCCCCGATCTTGAACAATTTCCGCACCTCTTCCGGCTTCAGGTGCTTGAACCTGTCTATCCTGAAACCTGTCTTGGTGGGGCTGATCTTCTTATATTCGATGAGACGCGTACGGTACTGCTTAAGGATCTTCTGCTCTATCGCTTCCTCGGCCTTCTCGGCTTCCAGGGCGTTCCTGATCATCGCCAGATGGATATCGAGATCATCCAGGATCGTGCTGGCCCCGGCGACCGACTTTATTCTCCTTAGTTTTGTCTTATACCATCTGCTTATTTTTTTCTCAAAAAGCCGGTCGGATAGCTCTATCGCATCCCCATATCTTCCGGAGCGGCACAATTCCCAGATCAAAACAATAAGTTTTTCAGCTGTCGGATCATCCCTCCATCCTTCTACATCTATCAGGATATCTATACACTTTCTCGCTGAGTCGAAATCCTTACCCTGAATGTACAGCTCCGCTATCCTTACCAGGGGCCTGGCCATCGCTTTGTTCTCTTTGTCGATCGCCATCGCCTTCCGGATCAATGAAAAAGCCTCATCCGGTCGCCGCAGTTCAATGCTGCTGCCGGCGCCGTCCAAATATCCCGCCACTTCTATTCTCTTTTGTTCAAAATACTCGAATAATTCCTTTGTGTCCGGATATCCCGGACACTCTTTCTGCATGTCCCTGGCCTGGTTCCGGGCGGAGCGCAGAGAAAGATCCCCGGACTCGAACCTTTCCTTTATCGACGTGATCTCCTTTTGGATGTCTCCGATCCTCGCCGCTTTCTTCCCGATAAAAGACAGGACTTCCGGGCTCAGGCCGCCCTCGGTTTCCAGCTTTTCTATCTGTGAAAGCGCCTTATCAAAAGCCCCTTCCCTGAAACGGTTCTCGATCGTTACGCACGTTTTGTAATGCCTGATCATTCCGCCTATCACGGAACGCGTCATATAAGAGGCGACCAGAAGATAGGGTTTATATATATCCAGCGCTTTCTCCAGGGCTTTAACGGCTTTCTCCAGCTCCTTGTTTTCGAATTGGCGCCGCGCTTCTACCATGGCGCTCTCAAAATTCCCGATATCCTCCTTCAGCTTCAGGAGCCTTTCGCTGATATAAGGGCCTTCTTCAAATCCCGGCCTTTTAATATCTTTATCTTCCTTCAGCCCCTCAAAGGGGGATACCTGGAACAGGGGGGACTCCTTTTCCTCTTTCTGGAGGCGCTCAAGGCCCAGGTCCGCATAGATTAAAGCTTTTTCGCAATCTTCTTCCCGGAAAAAAGCATCGGCCCTCTGCAGACAATCTCCGGCCGTGCAGGCATCGGCAATGAACTTTTCCTTATCCTCTATAAGAGAGTTTAAATTTTCTATAAATTCCACGGTTCCCGGCGGGCTTATCTCCGTGATCCCTGACATCAGGCGAAGTAATCTTACTCTCAAGCCGCTGTCTTCTTCGGCGGCGGCTTCGTTCTCTTTTATGTATTTCTGAAATTCATGCGCCGCGGATCCGCATTTTCTCAAAGTAAGAAGGACCAGCATCGCTCTCGAAACAGCATCCATCTTTTCATCATGAATGACCAGCCGGGTAACAAAGTCGTACAGGAAGGATTCGTCAAAACAGGCATAATAGATATTCCTCAAAGAGTACCCTATCCATGAGTGCTCCTTGAAAAGTGCCCTGACGGCCTTCTCTTTCTCTTCATATCCCCTGCTGCTGTCCTGAAGATATGCATAAGCCGTGTAGTAATCCAGAACAGGCGCCGCGGCCTGTCCAGCGATATCCCTCTTGATGTCTTCCAGTTGTTCTACGGCGGCGGCGTAATTGCCCATGTATAGATCCATCAGCACATTAGAGAGATCGTATTCAAAATCCGTTACAAGATCCAAAAGATATTTTTCCGTGATTTCCCCGGCATAGTCGAACATGCCCCCGGCGTCTTCCGGGCGCTGCTCCTCAAGAAAATACCTGGCGACCGTGCCGAGAAGAAACACAATGATCTGCGGATGATCGAACGCGAACCCCGCTCCCGATTCCATCCGCCCCACGAGGTAGTCAAGCTCGTCTTTTGCTTTCATCACCAGTTCTTTCCCCGCTTTACCCCTTGTCATCGCTCCTTTCATGAACAGCGCGTGCATCCTGGCTTTGTGGGCCTCCATCTGGACACTTTCCATGTCCGGCAGATTGCCCTGCCCGATCTTCCCTACGCTGTCATAAAGGGTCTCCGCTCCCTTTATCGAATCCTCGGCGAACGACAATGCCTCTTCCAGGTTCTCCCTGGCTTCCTGCAATTTCCCTTCGCTGTAATAGCCTGCTTCGACGAGCCGCGTTATGGACAGGGACAGAACGATATTGGCCTGGAGAAGCATATAAAGATCCTTGATCCTTTGTTTCTGTTTTTTCTCATCCCGGCTCATGCCGGACAAATGCCCCTGGATAGTTGCTATACATTTTTCGGAATTTTCACAGGCCTCGCTGTACCCGCTGATCTGATAATAACTTTTTGCCAGGTAATAATACATGGCGCCTTTTATAAAATACATTGCCCCGGATATCTTGTTTTCGAATGTGCTGATCTGGCTATCACTCTCTGCATACTTCAGCATTTTTGATGACAAGTCGATACTCTCGTCCCAGAGGTCCCTGGCAAAGAGATGCGTTATCGCCAGGTGCCAGAAAGGAAGTAATATCTGGAATTTCAGCGTATAGTCAGGGGCAAGGGTCTGTATCGCTTCGATGTCCTTTTTTATCTCGCCATATACTTCGTCGTCTCCGTACAGGTTCCAGATATCAACGGCGGACTGCCATAGTTCGTTGTTTGATAATGGTTTCCCCTGGTCGGCAGCTTTCTTGAATTTCGCGCACGCCTCTTTTAATATCCCCACCCTTTCTTCGTCGGAAGGCATCCCCTTTTTGGCTATAAATTCCTTAAAAGTGCCGTCCATCGCCCTTTCGTTTTCCTCGATCCTTTCAACGAGAAATATGTCATTGCCTTTCCCGTTCACCTCTTCTAAATATTGCAGAACATGTTCGAAGAAAACGCGTTCCTTGCGCGAGATCTCCGGTGAATCTTCCTTTTCCAGCATGCGAAATACCGACTCTTCGTTCATGAGCCTGTCAAATTTATCACCGAACATTCTCAGCGGAAAGACCTCGGGATATTTCTCGTATTCATATTTGAACCTTATGTTCCTGAAATATATAAGTCCCCGCTTTTGAGAATCACACAACCTGTGCCACTCATCCTTGAATTCCCGGGGCAGAACGGTCCAGACCGCCTCAGCGATAAGAGCGACCATTGTGCTCGTGGAGCATTTCCTCAAAGTCTCAAAACCTGTACCCAGCTTGGGAAGTTCCGCCAGTTTTTCGCTTTCTTTCTGATCCTTGGGCGCCTCCTTCTCAAGAAAGCCCTGCGTTACTATAAGCTTCAATATCTCGGACGGGTCATACGTCGACCGGGCCGTATCCATGTATTGCCTGATCAGCCTGCGCGGCACATCCTGCAGGACAACATCGTTCAGCGCCCTTGAAAATTCGCCTTCGTTGACGAACAGGCGCAGCGACCTTACGGGTATGCTGTAATTCATCATGGGCCTCAGGTTATACGCCGTCCTGCCGTAAGTGATGCCGCCTTTTTCGAATAAATAAGAAGGGAGATACCCTGTTACTCTCTGAAGGTCTTCTTCGGAGACAATGCGCACATACCCCCTTTCGGGTTTTCCGTGGGGATCGATGCTTTCACCGATGGTCTTTGAGAATTCCCTTTTCGCCCTTTCATATTCCGCGTTCAACCCGTCTTTTTCCTCTTGGGTCTGGGCCTCTTCCATGCCGATGGAATGTTCCAGGTCGATCAGCGTCCTGCCATGCGCTTCCCGCGCGGTCATTACCCCGCGGACGGGTCTTTGGGGATCATTTTCCCTGCCCTCTCCCGCGAGGGAGAACATCCCGGCTTGCAGGATAAAAAACGTGATCGTGCCCAGCAGTATAAAAACGCTTAACCCCGGGACCGTCCCGGCAAAAGGCAAAAGCGCGAGAGGCAGGAAAGAAAAATTCCTGTTTTCCCCTTCATCGGCCTCCTTCCCCCTGATATCATTATCTCCGACCTTGTTTCCCGCCAGAGAGATCCGTTTCTCCACCTTCTTGATCAGGAGCCTGGTCAGTTTGGTTTTGATCCTGTCAAGTTTTGTGAGGTCTTTTTTCATCTCACGCGCGTTCAGGGAGAACCTGTAAGCATCCCTGGCCCCGTCCCATTTCCACAGGTAATGCCTGACAAACCCCAGCGCGAAAAGACAGTCCGCGTCGAGCTCGCCCGAATCCCGGTGCTCCGACGCCTCCCTCACCGCGTTCCCGAAAGCCCTTTCCGCGGCAAGGTAATTGTTAAAATGGAATTCCAATCTTCCCAGGTCATAATACGCTTCCGCCTTAACGTTCCCTATTTTTTCGTCGGATTCGACCTGGCTTCTGAGGGTAAGCAGTATCAAATACAGGTGGATCTCCTCGAACCTGTCCTTATCTATCCCGTAATACTCGCCGGTCAATTCCCGGATGGCCAGCATCTCCTTGCTGCTTTCCTCGCCTGTCGAACGTGACGAAACCAGTCTTGTCGCTTCCTGCGCGGCATTATCGAGGGCATCGGCCAGTTCGGTATCGCTTTCATTTTTCCAGTTCTTGAGTTTCCTGAAGCCGCTGCGCGGGTCGAAATCTAATAGTTCAAGGTCCTGCAGTTTTTCCCGGACCAGCGGGCGCAATTCATCCTTCAATTTTGAGATGTCGGGAATGTATTCCGAAGTACTTATCTCAAGCACGGCGTCCAGAAAAGCCTGCGCATTCGATACTTTAGTGCCTTTGAGATCTTTTTTTCCGCTCCTGGGTATGAGTAACATTATCCGGGCTATATAAGGAAAGATGTCCTTATCGATCTGGATCTTATCCAGGATCTTCCTTACTTCTTTGGGAAGGGCCGGCTCTTTCTCCGTTCCGGGGAATACGGCTTTTCTATCCGCTCCCGACAACCGTTGGCCGGCGAACCTCGCGCTTCTTCGAAAGGCCATTTGCGCCATTATGACGACAGCAAGCGAAAGTCCGAACCAGGGGACCGGCAGGAACATGGAAAGAAGCGCCGAGATGCCGAGGGCCACCAGCAGATTCTTCCAGCTCCAGTTCATGGCGATGATCACGGCAAAAACGGCCAATGGCACGACCACGGCGATCGAAACGGTAAGCCGGTTCACCGGGAGCACGAGATAAAGCAGGCCGGAAAGCACGAGACTGACGGCGAAAACGGCAAATACCCTTTTCCAGCTTATAAGCCGCAGCTTTTCCCGGAAGGAGATGTCCGTTATCTTTTCTTCTATTTTCATCTGCCTTCGGGCCTTGTCCAGGATATTCTTCTCTTTTTTCGTCAATTCCCAGGTTTTCTTATCTTTGGCCGGCTTTTTTTCGGACGGTTTGGCCGGTTTTTCCTGACCGCCCGGCATGAGCGGCGTCTTATCGATGCCGACGGCTTCCCGGATCGCTCTTATCACTTCCTTTACGTACCCGAAATCCTTCAATTGGGCGGCCCCGGGGTCTTCCTGCATGAACTTTTCATATTTATCCAGGAACTCCATAAAGACGGGCTTTATTTCCTTAACCTCTTCCCCGGATAACATCTCTATATTTTTCTCGTGGGAATCCAGAAATCTCACTATCTCCGCCCAAACATCCCCCATCTCCCATATCCATTCAAGCCGGGTCACCACGAATCTGTAACGCTTTTCCACATTCAGCAGATCCTCCCGGGCCTTCTCCACGCCGGACTTATCCCTGTTGATACGGGATTGCAAAGGCATCAGAACGCGCTTTACCCAGTTGTACCATTCCTTATAACGCGAATAAAACTCTATGGCTTTCCTGGGGCCTTCACCCGTAAAACCCTCTTTCCTGAACTCCTCAAGCTCTTTATCCAGCTTATCGCCTGTGACCATCCCCTCGAAAACCGGTTCACACCGCTCCAGGATAACCCGTTTCAAAGCCAGGCCCAGTTCCCCGTCCATATGGCCTTTTTCGGTATCACCCAGGATATCCGCATAATTTTCCGGGAACAGCTGTTCCTGTATGCTTCTCGATTTTTCATGGCCGAAACGCCGGCAGATGACCTCGTGCAGCAGATATTCCCGCAGGATAAGTTCGTCCGATGCGATAACATCCAGGACCTCGGTTGAAAAAGCTACGGCATTCGGGAATTTAAAGCTCAATCTATCTTCAATGGTGTTTAAAGGCCCATCCGCTCTGGACCTCTCATCGCGCGCCGTATTGAATCCCAGGAGCCAGCCCGCCGGCGTTCTCCTGTCTTCATCGTCCAAAAGTATCACTGCCTTAAATCGCCAGAAGGTGAGGTTTGAGGATCTTTTCAGTTCCTCCCTGATTATATCCTTGGTCCCTTTCGTAAGCGTTGACCTGTTCACTCTCTTCGTCAGATCTTTCCTTGCCCGCAGCAGCCGTCGCCTGAAGGGGCCCTCCAGTTTTCTCGCGGGCGTCTTCTCCTGCTGGCGCAGGAACTCATCATAAAGCTTATTGACATCGCCGCTGACGATATGCCCGCCGGGGGGGCCTGAACTTTCGCCGGTCATCCTGCGGGTGCCTTCAACGAACATTTTGAAGTCCCCGGACAGCATGCCGACCGCCCTGTCGGTCTGGTGCTCATAGCCGTCTTTCCTCACCCAGTCCGCTCTCCCGAACACGCTGGCCACTACACCGATCCCGGTTTTGTCTATTTCCCGCTGCACGTCTTCCAGGAATAAATGCGCGGACCGGGGGATAAGCACGTCCCTTCCTTCGGCCACGAAATGTATGACGAACTGGTCCTTTCGCATCCCCAGTTTTTTGGCCAGCCGCATGAGGGCATACATGTGGCTCAGGCATGCATGCACCCCTCCTTCGGAGGAAAAAGCTATGTGGTGGAATTTTCTGTCCTCTTCTATCACCCGGAGCATTTTCTCGACGACCGGTCCGATCTCCGCCTTGTTTTCGTCGAAAACTCCGTTTGATAATCCGCCGTCGATCAATCCGTCGACAAGGCATATGGGCTGTTTTACCAGGCGTCCCGAGAAAAAGTGCAGGTGCCCGATATCCGTAGCGCCCGGCTGAAGCCCTCTGTCATGATGAGGCCCTTCCTCCTGGGACAGGATCTTCCTCAACCCTATTACTTCACCGTGGGCGGCCACCTGCGTGAAAGAGGCGTTCTCTCTCAGCCAGTCATAATTGGGGGTGTGGGCCAGCCTGATGGCGTCGTAAGGATATCCCCTGTCGGGATTGATCCCCCATCCGTCCAGGATGATCTCCGCCATTCTCCTCTCATATCCCCGGTAATCATCCGGCAGCAGGCTCTCTTCGTAGCATTCGGGAATGTCCCCACTGTATCCGAGCAGGTGGAGCAGTGTCGGGGCGTTGTTCCTTATGGTCTTTCCCTCCTTCAGCCGGATCTTCCGCTTTCTCAAAGGATCGTATATGATGTACGGGACCCGGTTGGCCGTATGGGCCGTGTTGGATCCTTCCAGTTTTGCCGCCAGTCCGGCCTCGGAAGCCCCATGGTCCGCCGTTATGACCAGAATCGGAACCTTCTTTGAAAGCTCTTTGAGCTTTCCGGCCAGTCCGGCATCGGTATTCCGGACATCGACAAGGAATTCGTCAAAATCCTTGTTCCTCAGCGCCCCCATCAATGCATCCGATCCCCTTTCGCCCAGAATATCTTCAACCTCGCGCAAGAACTTATCCCGGATCCAGTCTATCTTCACTTTTATCCGACCAAGATTTACGTCGGTGATCTCGTTCCCTTTCTTCGCGGCCTCGAAATTCCCGGTATGCTTCATCATGTCCGAGGAGAGCATGTTGGCGATGATGTCCGTCACTCCGGGATCGTCCAGCCATTCCATGACCTGGTTCGCCACTTTCCCGGTGTTCATCTCCGGCACGTCCGCGTATTCACAGGTAGTGGGCTTCATGGGGATGCTCACCTGCTTTTCGTTCGGCCAGAGCTTTTCCCTCCTGCCGTGGGCGTTCCTCCCCACGTGTTTCTTTTTCTCGTTCTCGGAAACTATTCTTACCGTTCTCCCTTTCTCATGTAGGATCCCGAAATAATTGTGGGGGACTTCGCCCATCGCTTCCTTGGGCAGGATGTATTTTCCGCCGTTCGCCACATATTTCTCGGAAAACGGGATCCACCCCGTAAGGTTCCTGAACCCGTGACGCTGAAGGCCGAGCGCGAAATAAGACGCCCTGTCGTCCCTGAAATGACCGATAAAGATCTCATCGCCGGGATCTATCCTGTATAAGGGCTCGCCGTTTTTGTCCGTGAGGACTATGTATTTAAGGTTCTGGTCGGTCTGGTCCGGGCTCAATTCTGCGTGGGCCCTCTTTATCACCCCGGGGGTGATATTTTCCGCGAACTCTATATGCCCGTCCGCTATCGCCTGCTCCAGATATTTTCCCGGTTTTTTCTTTTCGTTCCGCACGGAAGAGACAGGAGCGATCTTCTGGCGGCAGAGATACTTTCCGAACGGCATCTCCTCCATGACCCGCCAGGAGGGATTCGGATCCCGGGCGCCGCGCTGGTCGGGACTGTAATATCGTATGCTGTAAGGACCGAGGTCTATCACAAAAAAACCGTGCGGCAGCGTGTCCGGGTCCAGAGAAAACATATTTTCGATCCGACGTTTTATGCCGGCCAGATCTTCCGGGGTAACATCCTTTTTGTCTATCTCGGCAAGCAGGGCTTCCTTGGCCCCGGCGATCGCTTCCTCCGCGCATATCGCCATCCGGTGTATATTGTGGTTGAAGGGATCCCGTTCAGCCTCGGCAAGGAATTTCATGAGGTATGCCGTAAAGCCATGTGAACAGCTGTCAAAGAAATGCGTGGGACTGAAAAACGAGGTGGGTTGCAGAGTGTTCCGTCTGAAAATGTCAGGGTTAGCCCAAACAACGCCCTGCCAGACAAGCAGGATGCTCACTAAGAGAGCAATTACTTTTATGATTTTTCTTTTTGGCAAGTCACTCATATTGATAATTGTCCGCGCTATATTAAGTAGTAATATTTATATTACTTTTTTGTGGACTAACAAAATAATTATACTCATAATAACATTAGTTACCTATTATAGCAACATCTAAACTACCAGCTTTTTTACATCTTAACAAAATGAGGGTTTGACCGGGGTTTGCCTGGGAGTTTACCCGGGGTTTACCTGGAAGTTTACCTGGGGTTTGCACGGGAGCTTGCCGGGGGCTTACCTGGCATGTAAGTGCTTATAAAGTAAGAGTTTATGGGAGTGCTGTGAATGGACTTGGTAGCGGATATCTATTATCCACTTTTCTTTTCGGACAAGTCATACGATAAAAGGACCTTCCTGCAGGTGCAGAAATTCCCGAGATGGCATAGGGCGAGATTTCCGGACACAAGATCAAAAGGCGCGATCTCTATCCCCGCGTTGCTCCTTCCGACCGTGATATGCGGCACATAATTCTCAAAACTGGAACGGGTGGGAAATTTCCTGATATAATCAAAAGTGATCTCATTTATCTCTTCTTCATGCCCCCCGTACAGCATATCCTCTGTTACTTTGTAGCTGAAAAAGGGAGATAATCTTATCATCACTATTTCGTGCAACAGCTCGATGTCCCTGCTCTTCTCTATCCTCATGGACGCTTCTTCGCCCTTTAAACGGATGGTCTTCAGCCTGACCGGAGGGAAACTGGCCGCTATTCCCCTTAAGATATCGTCGATCCTGCGCAGGTCATCCTCCATGAGGCAACCCATCGCCAGGGTGATGTGAGGAAGGCATGTTTCTTTGTCCAGGATGATGTCATTATTATCCGCGCTTTCCGCCAGTCTGCGGTTTATCTCAACCGCTTTTTCCATTACATCAGGAGGCGGCAATAGCACGGCATCAACTGCGATCATCATCCCTCCCTCATGCGACTTTTAAGTATCTCCTTCAGTTCTTCCGGAGATCCGAGCTTCTTTACCCCCGGTATATCCCAGGCCCCGAAGCCGTAAACATCCTTCCCGGCATTAAGAGCGGAGGCTATTTCTGAAAGCGTGCCGTATTTCCCGGGCAATGCGACCACCATATCCGCGGTGCCGGCGACCAAAGTGTTCCTGGAATAACCCATTCCCGTCGATATGACCACATCGACGAATTCGTTCGCATCCCGCTTGTCCTGGCCCGGTATTATCCCCACGGTAAGGCCCCCCGCGGTTTTCGCGCCCCTCGAGGCGGCTTCCATTATCCCTCCCAGGCCTCCGCATACCACCACAGCGCCTTCTCGGGCTATGACACCGCCTATTTTCTCCGCCAGTTGCGAGGCGGTCTCATCACACTCATGTCCGCCTATTACAGACACCAGAAATCTTTTACCGGCCATATCTTTCTCTCTTTCTGTTAGAGCTTGCAGTTCTCCGTAAGAAAAGTATTGATGCCTTCCTTGAACTCGTCACCGTACATGATGATGGCGTCGTTGTGACCGCCCCGCATGCGATGGAACCTCTTGGACCCGCCGGCTTCCTCGAAAAGCTTCCGGCCGTGGCGGAACGGGACGATCTCGTCATTTTCGCTGTGGATTACAAGCGTGGGAACCGAGAGCCTGCCGATCCTGGAAAGTGTATCATATTTCATCGTAATAAATGTCTCAAGGGGAAGAAAGGGATAGATCTCCTTGCCCATATCCACGGTAGAGGTAAACGTGCTGTCGGAGATCACCGCGCAAACTCCCGTTCTGGTGGCCAGTTCAACGCCGACCGCCCCGCCGAGGGATTTACCATAGACCACAATCCTTTCCTTATCCACATCTTTCCTGGTCAGAAGATAGTCATATGCCGCGCGCGCGTCCAGGTACGTGCCTTTTTCGGAAGGGAACCCCGTGCTCTTTCCGTAACCGCGGTAATCGAATATAAAGACGTTCAGACCCAGATCGTTGAATATCTTTATAGTATCAAAACGGTGGCTGATATTCCCGGCGTTCCCGTGACAGAAAAGGACCGTCGCCCTCGGCGAGCTTCCGTCAGGGATGAACCAGCCGTTCAGCCGGGCCCCGTCGGGCGTCCTGAAATATATATCCTCATATTTCAGGCCGATGGAATCGGGAGTGGATTCTATCGCCTTGTAAGGAAAGTATATGTTGCTCCACTCGAACCACCTGGCATAAAAGACTATGAACAATACCAGCGCTATTAACCCTAATACATAAAGCATGATCTTCTTAAGTGACAGGCGCATCTTTTTCGGTAATTTCAGGCATCGAACATCTTCCTTGACCGCCAGCTGAATAAGCAGAGTTCCAAGATATCAGGACAGCCCTGGGGTTTTCGTACAGAAGCTTGTACGAAAACCCAAACTTTTGGCACTTATGCGTCCGAGCTTGAAAAAATAACTGTTGCTTGATACTAAAGGTCATTAAAAGTTTACAAGCTTCTGGTAGAAACATCCCAGGGCTGTCCTGATACGTTCAAGCTCTTGTCCCGTCTGCCGCAAGACTGGAACGACCCCTGCCTTTATTATATAATAAGCCTGTGAACGCTCAAGCATTCTTTTCGGTAATAATACCCGCTTTCAACAGGAGGCCCTTCCTGGAGACGGCCGTGGACTCCGTGCTCGGACAGACCTTCCGCAGCTTTGAGCTCATCGTGATCGACGACGGGTCCACCGACGGGACAAAGGAGCTTATCTCGTCCTATAACGACGAGAGAATGGCCTGTTTCCACCAAACAAACCACGGCGTCGCGCACGCCAGGAACAGGGGCCTCGGGCTCTCAAGGGGCGGCTTTATAGCTTTCCTGGATTCCGACGACCGCTGGGCTCCCGAGAAACTGGAAAAAGCGGCCCGATACATAAAAGACTTCCCGGATATCGATATCTTTCATACCGAAGAAGTGTGGTACCGCGGGGGGAAGCTTCTGAACCAGAAGGAAAAGCACCGGAAGCCGTCCGGCCATGTATACAAAAACGCTCTTCCTCTCTGCTGCATAAGCATTTCCACGGCGGTGATAAATAGAAGCGTATTCGATTCCGTGGGGGTCTTCGATGAAAAGCTGGAAGCGTGCGAGGACTACGACTTCTGGCTGAGGGCGACCAACAGATACGAAGTAAAGCTCGTACCCGAAGCCCTGACAATAAAAGACGGCGGCAGGCCCGACCAGCTTTCCTCAAGCGTCTGGGGGCTGGACCGGTTCAGGATAAAGGCGCTGGAGAAGATGCTTTCCTCCGGGACGCTGAGTCCCGAGAATTATGAACTTACGTTGAGGGAGCTTGAAAAAAAGTGCGGGGTCTTTGCCGCGGGAGCTGAAAACAGAGGAAAAGCCGGAGAAGCCGGACTCTACAGGAACCTTCCGAAAAAATACAACAGGTAGAATACTCTTAAGGGTGCCCTACCGGCAGTTTAATCCGCGTAACCGATTCACGCTTTCCCCGCGCTTCCCAGGACGTTCTCGTTCTTGTGCTTGTACATCCTGATAAGTTCCTCGCGGGCCGGGCCGAGATATTTCCTCGGGTCGAACTCCTTCGGTTTTGTCCCGAGCACCTCGCGCACCTTGGCCGTCATGGCAAGCCGGCCGTCCGAGTCTATATTTATCTTGCACACCGCCGACTGCGCGGCCTTGCGGAGCTGGTCCTCGGGAACTCCGACCGCGTTCTCCAGATTACCGCCGTATTTATTTATGATCTCGACATATTCGGGAAGCACGGAACTGGCGCCGTGCAGGACGATCGGAAATCCCGGCAATCTCTTTTCCACTTCCTCCAGTATATCAAATCTCAAAGGCGGGACCTCCTCGCCCGGCTTTACCTTGAACTTGTACGCACCGTGAGAAGTCCCTATGGATATCGCCAGACTGTCCACACCGGTCTTGCCGACGAATTCTTCCACTTCTTCGGGTTTGGTATAATGGGTTTTTTCATGACTAACTTCATCTTCTATCCCCGCCAGCACTCCAAGTTCCCCCTCTACGGTGACATCATGCCGGTGGGCGTATTCGACAACTTTTCTGGTAAGGGTTATATTATCTTCAAATGACAGGCCTGACCCGTCTATCATTACGGATGAAAATCCGGATTCGACGCAGGAAACACAGAGTTCATATGAATCGCCGTGATCCAGGTGTAAAGCGACAGGGATCTTCTCTCCTTCTGCCTTGATCACTTCCATCGCGCCCCAGGCGATGTATCTCAATAGAACGGGGTTGGCGTATTTCCTCGCTCCCGCGGAAACCTGTAAAACTACCGGGGACTTTGAATCGATACACGCAGTTATGATCGCCTGTATTTGCTCCATGTTATTAAAATTGTAACCCGGGCACGCGTACTTTCCGTCAACGGCCCTGGAATACATCCCTTTTGTATTGACAAGCCCCAGATCCTTGTAACTGTGCATGATCTCCGATCCTTTCCGTTTAAATGAGGTTGAAAGTTTTAGGAAAATATTCTATCAATTTTCTGCGGCAATACCAAGAAAAAAATCCCTAACCGTGGCCATTATCGGATGTTTCTTTTAAACTGCAAGGCACCCTTATGGTTCAGCCGCTTAAGCTCGCTGACCATTTCCCGGGCCAGATTGAAGGTCTTTCTCTTGGGAAAACCCGGGAACATGTTCACGTCCACCGCATAAACATTTTTTAATACATTGTCTACCACGATATCCACTCCCGTGAATTTCAGGCCCAGAGCTTTCGTGGCCTTGACCGCTGTCCTCTTGATCTTTGAAAGCACCCTGTTCGGTATTATATCCACAAGTCCCGGGTCTCCCCATCCACCCTGTGAGATATTGGTCGTAACGGCATCTATGCTGTTCCTTCTGGGATAAATATAAAGAACCTTATCAAAAAAAACATAAACCCTGAAATCGATCCTGTCATCCTTTATGCTCAAGGGTTCTATCGCTTCTTCCATAAAGATATTCCGCCGAAGCAAACTTCTCAAAAAGCTGTTATCGTCCGTTACATCGCGAAAATGCCACCCGTAATCTGACCTGCGTCCGACGATCTTATTATCTTTAAAATCAAAGTTCGTCTGCCAGTCCCCCAGCTGCAAAAAAGTAATTCCTTTACCCATCGATCCGCATCTGGGCTTTATGAAAAACTTGTGTCCGCTTTCCAGCAGGCGCTTAATATCCCTTATGCGCCTGGTATTGACCACCGACGGAATCGATACTTTGGCCTTCGCCAGTGCTTTGGCAACAGTTTTTTTATCCCTGTAAAGCGACGAAAGTAAAAGATCGTTGATAAAAAGGATCTCTTTGTCCGGCAGACTGCTCCTGATAATATCGGCCGCTTTACGGCAGAAACTGTTAAATTTGGTGTAAAATATGTAATTCCCGTAGATCCCCCGGTAATCGCGGTGCTCGATATATTTATTCCAGTGGACAAAGGGGAAAAAGAAAAAAATGATCACTTTCCCGGTAGTTATATCGGGGGTCTTTCCTTTTAGCAGGGATTTATAGTTAATGGTCTGATAATCAAAACCTTTTTTGAGGATAAAACGCCGTTCCTTATTAAGTTTCTTATAAGAGTCATAATCGGCCCGATCGCCGACGGCCAGAACGGTGATATCTCTTTTTTTCTTTTTCATAGATTCAGCTAAGCTGCTTTTTCAGATACAGACAGCTTTCCGCGAGCCGACCTCCCTGAGTAATGACCGCCTGGCGTATCTCTCTGGGGATGGCGGCATGATTTGTTATGTCCTTAGCGCCGTGAACCGCGATCTGATACACATAGTCCCGTATCAGGCCGCTGAAATGTTCCGAGGAATCTTCGGGCAATTCCGACGGCAGATTGTCTATAGCAAGGACCGTAATGCCTTCGGACTTGTAGCCGTCGGTATACTTGTCTTTTTCGGGGTCATAGGTAAAAACAGGGTTATCCTGGGTCGTTGTCTTGTGCGTAAATTCGATCGAGCCGCCGATATCACAGGAGATATCCCCGATGAACTCCAGACGAAAATTCCTATTCCGGCAAAGCTTTTTGACCATGGGCTTTGTAACCATCCTGGGATACCGCTTATCCCAGTAACTTGCATTGATCAGCATGTTCAGGTGCGCGAGATATTTATCCAGGTTCGACTCGAAACGGTCCGGGCGTTCAATGTATTCCTCAAAATAAAATCCTTTTCTGTTCCCGGTCCGGAATTTCTCCTCCCGAAGAAAGACGATCTTATATATCTCATTATGCATGTACTTCTGATGTCTGATAAAACGGCTCATATCGTGTGGGTGGATCTCTACCGGGTTTAATGATCCAAGGGCTTCCTGGACGCCCTTGCTGACGTTGCCGTGACCGATTATCCCGATAATGAACGGTGATATGCCGCCGTCAAACCCTTTGCGCCGAATGATCTTATCGATCTTGCGCATATCCTGCTTTACCTGGTCGAGCGACCGGTATTCCCAGGAAGGCTTAAGCTGCACGAACGGATTATCGATACCCTTCCATTTTAATTTCTTTCCCAGGTAAAACAGGCTGTCCACTATTCCCGTGATCCCGGCAAACCTCCCGAAAGAGACTATTCTTCTGCCGTGGGGATCGACTATCTTTTCATAGTCGACCAGGGTTGCGCCGCTTTCCAGTAATTTCTCCAGTAGCGGCATGTTGTACGGCTGCCCCTTGATAGTATGGGAAAAGACCATATAGACCCTGTTGCGTCGGATCTTATCCGGATCCGGACCTTTTATCCCGACAATAAGCGCCGCCTTATCAAGTTTATCCAGGATCTTCCCCCCGCTCCTGCGGTAATCTTCATCCTTGAAGATACGCCTGGGGCTTGACTCGACCTCAACTTCGATCTTCCTGTCAACAAGCCATTTCACGTCCGAAGGCGTGAGGGGGGCGCGCCGTTCCCGATGATTCCGACTTTCTTTTAAAATGCCGACAATAAGACTTTTTCTCATATGATCACTCTTGAAACAACTGGGCCGAGGGAGTCGACCCTCATTGCAAGGAGGAAAAGACGGGGCATGTCCACCTGTCCCGCAATATTTTGGTGTTCTCAGGATCGTTTATTTACCGGCTCCGCTCTTTGCGAAAACCCCAAGATCCTCGAGAAGCGCCTGAAGATCCTCTTCGTGTTCAACCTCATCCTGCAGTATCTGAAGAACGATATTATAGGTGATCGGATCCTTATCTTTTGTTTTCTTGACCAAACTGCTGTACACATCGATGGCACACTGTTCTCCCTTGATGTTCTGTTCCAGCACGGGTTCAACAAAAGGGTTTTCCGGAGCATCGTACCCGCAGTTGGTCATCTTATACCAGTCTTCCGGCTTGAGGACAGGCGTACCCCCAAGCTGTATTATCCTCCCGACAAGCATCCCGGCATGCTTGAGCTCATCAGCGGAGTGCTGGTCAAGTTCGGCTATGACCGCTTCCTTCATCGGCCCCTTTACTACCTTGGCGCCGACCCAGTACTGGTAATACGCCAGCCATTCGTCAGAAAGCGCCTTGTTCAACAGATCCAACAGTTCATTCACATCCATACCGACTATAGATATTCCTTTTGTCCCCATCTTTGTCCTCCTTGTTTTTTAATTTGCGCCGATAAACTATTTACTTATTTTAACCTATAACCACTTGAGCGTCTATATCGTTTTTATAATAATATACCGCGCCTAAACCCCCTTTTTACTTCATATCCATATACCGCCCGGTTGCATCTTATTCTTAAGTAAATTATACATAATGAGAGCGATAAGAACTATACTTGCAGCCGCCCCCATAAAACCGGGTATTGCTTCGCGGCCTCGAAGTATGATATGAACGATCTGGCCGCGGTAGAAATGCATGTAAATCTTATCCAGCGCCAGACCCAGGGCCATGCTGCTAAAAGCTATCGAGCCAAGATATATGCCGAGCGCCCTGTGGCCCAAATTCCTTGAGACGACCGTCATGGTAACGATATTGGTCGCCGGGCCTGCCACAAGAAAAACAAAAGCGGCTCCCGGGTTCATCCCCTTCAATATAAGCGCGGCAGCTATGGGTATGGACGCGGTCGCACATACATACATCGGTATACCGACAAGCAGCATGATAAACATGGCTTTTATGCCGGAACCCAGGTATGTTCCTATGAAACCCTCCGGCAGAAAATAGGTTATCGCCCCGCCGATCACAACGCCTGCCAGCAGCGGCACCCCGCTATCCGCCACGAGGTCCCCGAACGCGTAACCGAGTGCGCCTTTTATTCTTTGCAGGATACTGTGAATGTGCTCTCCTTCCGCGCCGCAAAGCTTGCACTTGCGCGCTTCGGCCTCCGGCTCCGGCCGCTCTTCCTTGATCATAAAATTGGCAAGAATACCCGCAAGCACGCCGGTAGCGAACGAAGCGACCACCCTGTACAAGGTGAAAAGACCTCCCAGGAGCGAATATGTCGCAAAGATGGAATCCACCCCCGTTGTGGGGGTGGAAATAAAAAAGGAAAGGATGGCTCCCCTGCTTGCTCCTTCCCTTCGCAGGGACATAGCGGTGGGGATGACCGAACAGGAACAAAGAGGAAGCGGTACGCCGAAAAGGGAGGCTTTCAGGACCGAAGAAAAACTGCTTTTCCCGAGATGCCTGCTTACGGTCCCCGCATCGAGGAATATATGAAGGATGCCGGCAAAGAAAAACCCGAACAGCAAATAAGGGGACATCCTGTTAAGTAAAAAATATGATTCTTTGAGTATGCCGATGATCGTATCCACAACCGTCCCTATTTAAATATTTCTCCCGTCTCATTGGACCAGAACAAAAGATCAAGTTCTCCCAGCGGAATATTCACCTTCCTGGAAAATCTCCTGAGCTTCTCCTCCAGCGTTAAATAGCCGGCTTCGGATATATTTTTCGGAATGCCCTTTATGATCCCGCACTTCACCATATTCCTCAATACATGGACGTCAAGTATGGCCAGGTCATCCCCGAAACCTATATTTCTCAAAAAATGGCTTGCCTCCTTGAACCCGATACCCGTGACGTTCCGGACAAGCCACCGGCGCGTCCGGGGGATATCTCCCGTATCGATCCTGTTTTTTATCCTGATGGCTCCGTCCGCCGTAAAAAGCTTCCGCGACTTCAGGATGTATCTGGCTTTATTATTGGGGAACCGGACGCCGCTTAAACCGGCCTTTAACTGCTTGAGGTTTCCCCTGAAAAGCGCCCCGTTTTTGCGCAAAACCGAAACAGCTCTATCACAGTAAACCGCTTTCGACTGGGGGGTGCAGATGCAGAAAGTCAGTTCGCTGAACACCCTTTTATCCGACTGTTTCCAGACTGACTTGAACTCTCTCAATCTCTTTTTTATTTCGGTTTTCTTTTTGCTATATTCCAAGATCAGGTTATGTGTCATGATACATATTCCACAAGCGTCTCGGCTATTTCGATGTGTGTTATCTCATCGTCACGGATGGAGACCAGCTGCTTTTTTATTCCTTCGTCGTCAACCTGGTCTATATAGTGGTCATAAAAATGCCTGGCCCTCTCTTCGAGGGTCAGTATCTTCTGAAATTCTTTAAGCAATAATTCAGTATTCATCCCTTGGGTCCGCTTCTATTTCCCCGATCATCTTATCGACCGTTTCCTTGTGCCTGGAAGAATCGCGGTAAAGTCTGGACAAAAGTTTCCCGATCTCCTTCTTTTTGGTTCCCTCCATACCCTCGGTATAACTTACCAGGGCCTTGGAGAAATTGGCATACAGGGTCACCATCCCCTCTTCCACGTACACGAGCTCATGTAATCCCGCCAGGAGTCTTTCCTTTGATATCATCGGTATTTCCTTTCGGCCAGATACCTGAAGGCCCTGAGGGTCGCTTTCGAGCCCTCACCGGCAGCTATTATTATCTGTTTTTCCATGACGCTGGTAACATCGCCCGCAGCGAAGACGCCCGGAACGTTTGTCTCCGTCTGGCAGTTTACCCGGATCTCGCCCAGTTCGTTCTTGTCTATATCCTTGATAAATTCAGAATTGGGGATAAGCCCTATCTCCACGAAAACACCCTGCACGGACAGCGTTCCCTCTTTACCTTCTTTCTTGAACTTTATACCTTCCACGAACTTGTCGCCGAAAATCTCGGTCACCTCGGAATTATTGAACACGGTTACCTTGCTGTCCGCAATGACCTTCTCGCACATCACAGCGTCCCCATCGAGTTCGGGAGTTATATTTATAACATAGATCTTCTTTGCTATTTTTACAAGCTGCAATGCCGCGTCCAGGGCCGAGTTCCCCCCTCCTGCTATCACGACATCCTTGCCTTCGAAAAGAGGGGCATCGCACGTAGCGCAATAAGTAAGGCCCCTGTTCTTAAACTCCGCCTCTCCCGGAGCGCCAAGCTCTTTTGATCTTTTCCCCGAGGCTATAATGACCGTTCTGGCGGCGTATTTGTTCTTGTCGGTGCTTATCCATGCGGTGTCGCTTCTTTTCTCGAGTTCCCTGACCTCTTCGTTCTCCCTGATATCGATCTTATAATTCCTTACATGCTCTTCGAATTTGGCGACCAGCTCGGTCCCGCTTATGAACTGGTACCCCGTATAGTTCTCAATGTCACCGCTCCAGGCAGCCTGTCCCCCGACATCCACAGTGACAATAAGACAGTCCATTTTCTTGCGGGCGGCGTATATGCCCGCGGTTATGCCCGCGGGGCCCGCGCCGATTATGATCAGATCGTATATTTTCTCCCCCGGCATCTCTTCTCCCGCATTTATCGCTGGAGGCTCAGCGCCTTCGCGATCTTTTCCTTATCGAACCCTACGATGATATCGCCATCGATATCCACAACGGGCACCCCCATCTGCCCCGATTTTTGGATCATTTCCCGGATCCGTTCCTGATCAGCGGAAACATCTATATCCTCAAACTCTACATTGTTGTCTCTCAGGAACTGCTTGGTCCTCTGACAGAACGGACAGGCAGGAGTGCTGTAGATCATGACTTTTTTATCCATGATAGTACTCTTGATATCACAATTCTTTTTTCAGATCGGACAGTTGCATCAAATGGCTTTGTTCCTGCCTGATCAATTCATTAAGTATTTTATGCTCGCTTTCAAGCACCACTTTTTTCATGCCTTCATAAAATACGATGGAATCTTTCTCGAACTTTATGCCCAGTTCGACCGCTTCCATATCGTTTTTCGCGCTCTTGGCTATTTCGCTTCCTTTATCTTTTTGAGTGAATACATACTCGCCTGCCAGGGCGTTCATGTAAGCGAAATATTCCCCGGGGTATGCCTCCGGCGGCTCATATTTGTGCACCGAATCCAGGATCTTCCGGAACATGGCTATGTGCTTCTCTTCCTCACCCGCCAGGTATTTGAAGATCTCCCTGGCTTTTTGCTTCTTCGACTTTTTAACTATTTCATTATAGAAATCTCTGCCGTTCTTTTCTATCTGTATCCCTATTTCCACTATTTCACTTCCCGCAAATATATTTCCCATTTCCCCTCCTTTTACGATCAGCCTTTCCAAAGCCCGTGCACTATGCAAAATTCCCGCACCTCTATAATATTCGACTTCGGCACGCAGAACTCCGCTTCGGGTTTTTGTCCCGGTTTAAGTTCCGCGCGCATGACTTTATCCCGGGTCAATGCCTCGATGAACTTGATATAATGCTTTTCCTCCATGGGATGCTCGACGCTTCCTACTTTTACTTTCACTCCGTCTGATGTCTCTTCGACCACCGGAACGTGTTTTTCCATTCCTTCTTCCTGGACCTTAGCCCCCAGTTTCACCATGGGCTGGCCGCAGCACACAAGCGAAGGCGCGCCTTCATTCGTTACCTCAACAACGTTTCCGCAGATCTCACAGCGATAAAGTTCCCTTAACTGGGTCATGACTACCTCCTGTTCCTATAAAAGTTTGTTGATCGCGGATTCAAAGACTTCTTTGCTCCTGTACCCCACGAACTTCTCGACAATACGCCCCTTGCGATCGATCACGAACGTGGTGGGTATTCCCCTGATCCCGCCGTATAAGATCGTTGTCTCCTGATCCCCGATGACTATCGGATAGCTGATGCCGTTATCTTCCGCAAAAGACCTCACCGCGGACGCGTCGCCGCGGTCCAGGGATATACCGATGACGACAAGTCCCCTGTTCCCATACTCCCGGTACAGGGATTCAAAATGAGGTATCTCCATCCTGCAGGGCGGACACCATGTCGCCCAGAAATCCAGTATGACCACTTTTCCTTTCGTATCGGATAAAGAAAACGGCCGGCCGTCCAGGTCTTTAAGCGTAAAATCCGGTGCTGTCGGCTTTGCGTCACCGGTAGCGACCTGCCCCTGGCATGACAACAGGCCGGCAGCAACAAGCAATGATCCGACAATAATAAAAATCAAAAATCCTCTTTTTGTCCTCACTATCCCCTCCTTTAAGCAGAACTTATCCGCAGCCGCAGCCGCAGCCGGGGTTTCGGTCCCGGCTGTGGTTTATGCGGTTTACGGTCGCTTTCCGGCTACCTGACGAATTCATAGAATGAAGGTGGAATATATTTTAACAAAATACCGAGATTATTGAAAAAGATAAGACATCCCAGGGCGATAAGCAATATGCCCGCTATGATCTCTCCCCATCGGATAAACCGTTTGTATCTTTGGAAGAACTGCATGAACAGGCCCACGGCAAAACCGGTAGCGATAAAGGGAATGCCAAGGCCCAGTGAATAGGCGGCCAAAAGGACCATACCTCTTGTCATCGTCTCCTGAGTGGCGGCCAACGCAAGAATACCCGCCAGGATCGGTCCGATGCAGGGGGTCCAGCCGAAAGCGAAAGCCAAACCGATCAGCAAGGCGCCGAAAAAACCGGGATGGAACCGCCCTATATTCAGACGTTTTTCATAATTAAGCCACCCGACCTTAAGGATCCCTACCAGATGCAGTCCCAGGATCACGATCACTATTCCGGCTATCCTGGTCAATACTACGATATGATCCGCCAGCAATTTACCGATAAAGGAAGCGGAGGCACCCAGTGCCACGAAGACGATCGAAAATCCCATAACAAAGAACACGGAGGTCAGGCCTGCTTTCAGGGCAACTTCCCTGCGCCGCGTGCCTTCCCGCAGTTCCTCCAGGGATACGCCCGACAAAAACGAAATATAGCCCGGCACGAGCGGCAACACGCAGGGGGACAGAAAAGAAAGAATACCGGCTAAAAACGCAAGCCCCAAAGAAACGCTATCCATAAATTGTCCTCTTATGTCTTATGTCCGACTATAATTATAATACTATATAATATATCCTGTATAATGTGTAGAAAAAAACGCCCGAGGAAAACCTCGGGCGTTTTTACATACCCTGCGCCGGACTATATAAGGCCCTGATCCAGCATGGCGTCCGCAACCTTCACGAAACCGGCGATGTTCGCGCCCATGACATAGTTGTCGGGCTGGCCGTATTCTTTAGCCGCTTCGATGCACTGCCTGTGAATAGCGACCATGATACCGTTCAGTTTCTGGTCGACTTCCTCGCGTGTCCATGCCAGACGCTGTGAATTCTGGCTCATCTCAAGACCGGATGTGGCCACACCGCCGGCATTGGCCGCCTTACCGGGCCCGTAAAGGATCTTTTTCTTGAGATACAGTTCGATGGCTTCCGGGGTTGACGGCATGTTCGCGCCTTCACTGATAACGTAACAACCGTTGTCAAGCAAAGTCCTGGCATCCTTGCCGTCGATCTCGTTCTGCGTAGCGCTCGGGAACGCGCAGTCGCATTTGATGCTCCAGGGTTTCGTGTCCTTTTTATATTCGCAGCCGTATTTATCCGCGTATTCCTTGATGCGGCCTCGTTTTATGTTCTTAAGCTCCATGATGAACGCGAGTTTTCCGGCATCGATGCCGTCCGGATCATAGATCGTGCCGTTGGAGTCGGACAGCGTGACTACCTTGCCGCCGAGCTGGTTCACCTTCTCAACCGTATACTGCGCGACATTCCCGGAACCGGAGACCAGAACGGTCTTACCTTTGAAGGTCTCGCCGCGCGTCTTGAGCATCTCTTCGGCAAAATAGGCCGCGCCGTAACCGGTAGCTTCCGGACGGATCAGGGAACCGCCCCAGTTCAGGGCCTTACCCGTCAGGACACCCGTGAATTCGTTGCGAATACGCCTGTACTGGCCGAACATAAAGCCGATCTCACGGCCGCCGACACCGATATCTCCGGCAGGCACGTCGGTATCAGCGCCGATATGACGCTGAAGCTCGGTCATGAAAGACTGGCAGAAACGCATTACTTCATTGTCCGATTTGCCCTTGGGGTCAAAATCGGATCCGCCCTTTCCGCCGCCCATCGGGAGTGTGGTCAGGGAGTTCTTGAACACCTGCTCGAACCCTAGGAACTTCAGGATGCTCTGGTTCACGGTCGGGTGAAAACGCAGGCCCCCTTTGTACGGGCCAAGGGCGCTGTTGAACTCGAACCGGAATCCGCGGTTGACATGGATGTTACCCTTGTCATCCTGCCAGGGCACGCGAAACATGATCTGGCGCTCGGGCTCAACGATGCGTTCCAGGATGCAGGCTTCTTCATATTTTTTATGTCTCTGCACTACCGGCACAAGAGAATAAAGAACTTCCTTGACCGCCTGCAGAAACTCCGGTTCACCCGGATTGCGTCTCTCCACCGCTTGCAACACTCTTTCCACATAACCTGCCCGCTTTGACATCTCTCTCACCTCCACTGTCGCTTTTAACATGACCTTATCTCTGCAAAAAAGGCGTTCCTCCTCTCAAGGAAGAACGCCTTTGTTCCTTTTTGATACCAATATCGTACCAGCTTGATAATTATCTACGATTTTACGCGATTAGTCAAGAGAAAAAACTTATTTTGTCAAATAACGTATGAGCGCTCTCTTGGTTTTGGAGCCGGCAATGCCATCAACCTTGAGCCCGTTATCAGCCTGAAATCCCTTGATGGCTTTTTTGGACTTCGGCCCCAGTTTGCCGTCGATCGGCCCGCCGTAATACCCGGCATTGCTGAGAGCGATCTGCACTTCTTTATTGGACATTGAAACGACGGGTTCCCGTCTGCCCGGTTTTTCGGCCTCGGCCGTTGAAGTATAGGTGATCCCTTCGCCTTTTTCCCCCATCTGATCTTCAATAGAAGCCACCTTTTCTTCCAGGACATCCACTTTATCCTTCAGGCCCTGAACCTCAAATATGGCACAACCCGTAAGCGGCAGAGCCAGGAAAATGACCAACACCAGTACTTTTCTCATATCCCTCCTTATGACCGTTTTTTCTCGGGCCTTCTGATATCAAAAGAGAGTATTATCGCTTCGGCGACGTCTTTCATGGAAATACGCTTGTTCATGCTGGATTTTCTTATAAGCGCGTAGGCCTCATCCTCCGACAGGTCCTGCTCTCTCATCAGGATACCCTTAGCTTTTTCGATCTTTTTCCTGGCCTCGAGCTCCTCCTGTATGACCTTGGTCTTGACCATGAGTTCGGTATTCTCGATAGCTGCCGCCGCCTGATTGGCAGCCGCGCTTAATAAGTTTATGTCGCTCTTTGTGTACTTGTACGGCTTTACGGTATATACGTTTATAACTCCGATACTCCTGTCCTTGACCAGCATGGGAACGCTGAGCATCGAAACAAGGCCTTCTTTTCCCGCAAGCTTCTTTTCCTTGTATCTCTTGTCCTTGGAAACATCGGAGATCACCATCGGTTTCTTTTCCCTGAACACAAGACCGACAATGCCTTCTCCTACCTTCAATGTCCTGTCCTTCAAATATCCCTGGCTCATCGCCTGGGTAGCTCTTATCTTAAGTTCCCGGGTCTCTTCATCAAGGAGCCACAAAGAACATATCTTGGCTTTCATGACACTGGCCGTAAGGTTGACAATAAGCTTCAGTATGTCTTCAAGGTAAAGGTCGGACGTTATGGCCCTGCTGATCTTGGTCAGCGTAGCAAGATATTCTTTTTCGGATGATTTTTTCACGGTATTAGTTTAAGCCTGCGTCATCATCTTGGCGTAGGAAGGCAGCGGCCATATACTCTCGGGCATCAGGCCTTCAAGGGCATCCACTGTATCCCGCAGCTCGTTCATGCCGGTTATCATCTCCGGCGTGGAGCCGCTTTCGATGGCATTCTCGAGTTTCCTGATGCCGGCCAGGGACTTTTCGGTCAGGCCGCATACTTCTTTAAGCATTTTTCTGGTCTCTCTCGGTTTACAGCCGCAGCTCTGTACATCCTCTATTGTCTCCGCGAGATCATTCTGATATTCGATCGCCACGGGGACGATCATGGTCTTGGCCATGGTCAAGGCGCACCTGGCCTCTATATCGATGATCTTCTCGTACTGTCCCTTATATATCTCATAACGGGACCTGAGCTCTCCTTTTGAAAGCACTCCGTGCTTTTCGAACAGTTCAACGGTCTTTTTGTCCTGCAGCATTTCAAGCGCCTCAGGGGTGGTCTTGAGATTGGGAAGCCCGCGTCTTTTGGCCTCCTTTTGCCACTTTTCGCTGTAATTGTCGCCGTCAAACAGAATACGCTTGTGTTTTTTTACGATGTCCTGAAGAACCGCCTGGAGAGATTCGTTGAAATCTTTCCCGCTTTCCGCGTCAGACTCCAGTTTCGCGCAGACCTCGTCCAGCACATCGGCAACAATGGTGTTCAGAACGACGCTTGCCCCCGCACAACTCTGATTCGATCCGACCGCACGAAACTCGAACTTGTTCCCCGTAAAGGCAAAGGGAGATGTCCTGTTCCGGTCGGTTATATCGCGAGGCATCGGCGCAAGGGACGTCATGCCTATCTCTATAACTCCGCTTTTGGGAGAGCTCTTTGCGCCGCCCCGTTCGATCTGGTCTATCACGTCGCGCAGCGGCCCGCCTAAAAAGACGGAAAGGATCGCAGGGGGTGCTTCGTTCGCGCCGAGCCGGTGGTCATTTCCGGCGGAAGCAACGGAAGCCCTGAGCAGTCCCGCATATTTATCAATGGCCTTCATCAGGACGCAGATGATCGTAAGGAACTTGGCGTTCTCGTGGGGATCATCGCCGGGGCTCAGCCAGTTCTTTCCGTCAGGACCGCAGATGGACCAATTGATGTGTTTGCCGGAACCGTTCACGCCGGCATAAGGTTTTTCATGCAGGAGACACACGAATCCGTGGCGTTCCGCGACCTGCCGCAACGTTTCCATTATCATCATGTTATGGTCCACGGAGAGATTCAGCTCCTCGAAAATGGGAGCTATTTCGTACTGCCCCGGGCAGACCTCATTATGGCGGATCTTCGCGGGTATCCCGAGTCTCCACAGCTCGCGGTCAACATCTTCCATGAATGTCAGCACGCGGCCCTTGATAGCGCCGAAATAGTGATCTCCCATTTGCTGGTGCTTCGCCGGTTTTCTCCCGAAAAGCGTCCTGCCCGTCTGGATAAGATCAAGCCTTTTGCCGTAAAGTTTCCTGTCGACAAGAAAATATTCCTGTTCGGGGCCGAGTTCCGCGTACGCGCGCTTGTTCTCCACATCGATACCGAAGAGCTTCCCGAGCCGGCAGACCTGTTTGGAAAGCACGTCCCTGGACCTGAGTAGCGGGGTCTTCTTATCAAGCGCCTCTCCGTGATATGAATAAAACGCCGTCGGGATACATAGGGTAGCGCTGTTCTTGCCTTCTTTGATGAAAGCGGGGCTGGTCGGATCCCATGCCGTATATCCGCGCGCTTCAAATGTCGCCCTCAAACCCCCTGAAGGAAAGCTCGACGCGTCCGGCTCGCCTTTTATAAGTTCTTTTCCCGAAAATTTGAGAATAGCTCCCCCCTCCTGATCCGGCATGATGAACGAATCGTGTTTCTCGGCAGTGGCGCCGGTCAGAGGCTGGAACCAGTGGGTGAAGTGAGTCGCCCCCTTGGAAACGGCCCAGGTCTTCATGGCATCGGCCACCTCGCTGGCGATCTCCGGGTCCAGAGAGCGGCCTTCCTTTATGGTCGACCTCAGGGAATTGAACGCCTTATCCGAAAGATAATTGCGCATGGTCCTGAGGCTGAAGACATTTTCGCCATAAATATCCGCTGCCGTCCTGATGTCTTTTTCTTCGGCTCTTTCATCCATCATATTTCTCCTTATTCAATGCGCCTTTTGCCCGCTTTCGCAAAAAAGCGAGGAGTCTCACTTGATATCTACTATTTTATCAATGATTCGCTTTAAAGCAATAAAATAAAATGTTTTTATATTCGGGAGTTAAGGTACGATCGTTCGCGCAGAAGTGAAGCCGGAACTTCAAGATGATGAGATTCAAGCAGGTGCTTATTTGCAAGCATGTCCCTGGTTGCGCCCGAGGCGACCACTCTTCCGCCGTCCATCAACGCGACCCTCGAACATGTGTCCACGACCAGTTCCAGGTCGTGGGTCGTGATCACCTTTGTGAGAGGCAGCTGCCTAAGAAGGCTTATCAATTCCCGCCTGTGTCTTGGGTCCAGATTGCTGGTGGGCTCGTCCAAAGCCAATATTTCCGGATGCATGGACAGAACTGTCGCCAATGAGACCCTTTTCTTTTCTCCGAAACTCAGATGATGTGAGGAGCGTCCGGCGGCATCTGACATGTCCACATCCGACAGGGCCTTACTGGCCGTCTCCCTGACCTGATCCTCTGTCAATTTCATGTTGATCGGACCGAACGCCACGTCATCAAAAACCGTGGGCATGAACAATTGGTCATCCGGATTCTGAAAAACCAGCCCCACCTTGCTCCTGATATAAGCCAGGTTCTGTTTCTCTATTTCCATGCCCATTATGCTGATCCGCCCTTGTCCCTCCAAAATACCGTTGAGATGGAACAGGAGCGTGGATTTCCCCGCCCCGTTGGGGCCAATGATCCCGACAGAATCGCCTTCGAAGACATCCATGTCAACATTATCCAGCGCCCTTGTCCCGTCGGGATACTTATAACTTAATTCCCTGATCTTGATGACTTTTTTGCGCATCTTATCCCCATGCAAAGCGGATCCCCGCCAACACGCCGGCCAGGGTAACCAGAAAACCCCAATCGCCGGCCCTTAACCGGAAAACGTTCAAAGTATTCACACAGCCGTTAAATCCTCTCGAGCACATGGCAAGATAAACGTTTTCCGCTCTTTCATAGCTTTTTATGAACAGTACCCCTATTATATTGGCCAGGGCCCTTATGTGAAACCACCTCGACCCTCCTGTCGACCGGGAATCTTTTGCCCGTTTCATGATCATCAATTCATCTTCCACCAGAAAAATATAGCGATACATGAACGAAAGTATCATGATAAAAAGTCCCGGCAGCTTTAATCTTTCCATCCCCTTTAAAAGGTCAACGAACCCGGTGCTGCTCATAAGGAGGATCAGGCACAGAACGCTCAGGTATCCCTTGGAAAGAACGTTCCAAAAGACCATCAGGCCGTCGCGCGTAACCGCAAGATGCATCGGGCCGAAAGATCCCGTCCAGACGATCTCCCCTTCCCTGAAAAAAGGAATGAACATGGCGACCAGAAACACGAACGGGAATATGCACAGGGATCTTTTGATCATAAACGCCGGAGGTATGCCGGATAGCAAGATCAAGCCGCAGATAAGCGCGCCGTAAAGCGCGAAACAGATAAAAGAGTCCGGGGGCGTGCTTATCACGAATAATATGAACATGAGAAGGCCCGCGAGTTTCGCTCTCGGGTCCAGCCGGTGAATGAAACTTCCCCCGTCACTGTATTCGTCTATAAAATGATGCCGCAATGTATCAGCCCCGCCGTTTGATAAGGGCCGCCAGGGCAATGCCTCCTCCGAACGTGATCAGCGTTCCGGCCGCGCCGGCGACCGCTGTAGCGACCTTTTCGTTTTCCAGTTTCGGCCAGACATAATCGGGAACGGGCGAAATAAGAAGGGGCTCGCCCTCGCCCTTTTCCAGGAACCCTTTATCCTCGGCAACTTTTTCCAGACCGTCCGGCCAGGGAGAAGCGAACGGAGAAAGCATTACGGCCAAAAAAAGCGCTGCCAGGATACCGAAAAATATTTCCTTCTTTTTCATCGTCATCTCTCCTTCTTGCCCCGCCGGGGAAGGCAGGCCTCTCCGGCGGGGTTTACATGATCTCATTCTGCGATCTTATATATCAGGTCGGGCCTTACCTTCGCGACGAACGACACGACCAGGCAGGTTATGATCGCTTCTCCTATACCTATGAGCGCGTGGATACCCGCCATGGCCGGCAACGCGATCCTTATCGGCGAGGTACCCGATAAGGCAAGTTCAACCGCGCAAACGATCGAAGCAACGACCACGGACGCCCATGCGGCAACACCGGCCCCCACAATAAGACCGGCAGTGCCCTTTATGCCCCGCCTTAGAAAACCGTAGAGAAAATATCCCCCCATAGCTCCGACAATAGCCATATTAAATACGTTGGCGCCCAACGCCGTCACTCCCCCGTCCTGAAAAACAAAACACTGGACGATCAAAACCACTGTTATCACGAGAGCTCCGGCATACGGCCCGAGCAGAACCGCGGCCAGTACTCCCCCCAGCAGATGGCCGGACGTGCCCCCGACTACGGGAAAGTTAAGCATCTGCGCCGCGAAAATAAAAGCCGCCATGACCCCCATCAAGGGGATCATCCTGTCTCTAAGTATCTCCCCCGTCTTTCTCAGGCAATACCCGATACCGCCTGCGGACAGGACCCAGGCGGGCACCCATGTGCTGGCGGTCAAAAAACCATCCGGTATATGCATCTTTCCCCCCTTTTTTAAAAATCGACCTGGCCTCTTACGCCATATACAAATATACAATCGTTGTCGCCGTCGGCGCTGTTTCCCACGCCGTTGGGATCCCAGATAAACTGCATATCGGGAGACAGGGTAAGATGGTCATTCACTTTATAAGCGTAGTAAGCTTCGAGGTGTGTTTCGTTGTCATGAGGATTACCGGCATCGCCGTATTCCTTGCCGGGGATCGCCTGCCCCACAGCCACGGCGACAACATCCCTTTCCCTGTTCCAATATTGACCGGTCATCTGCCCGCCGACGGACCAGTGATATTCCAGAACGCTCACTTCGGGATTCTGCCATCCGAACCGGCCAAACAGGCCGAAAACTTCCGTAAGCATCTGGTCACAGCTCAGGCCGACGCCGCAGTTGGTCTCCTTCGTCTTTTCGGCGTCTTTCCACTTGGTATGGTCCGCCCCGTTATACCAGAAGTACACGCGGTAGTTGCCTCCCCACATATCCTCGTCGTAGTCAAACGCCCTGGCCGGCATGAAATTAAGCTGAACGCCGGCAAACGGTTTGTTGAATATCTCCTCCCAGTCGCCGTCCTCGTCCATGTAAACGGCATCAAGCTCAAAGGCCTTCAGCATTTCCGGGGCAAGCATTATCCGCCCGCCCAGGGCATTATCGTCAGGCCAATCGATCGCGTCGGAATTCCTGAACATGCGCCCGAGGAACTGCGAACACTCATCGTTCGCGTACTCGTTGGTATCGATAAAGCCCGAGGCGTCAAGTTTCCCGCCCGTGATTATCACCTGCCTGTCAAACAGAAAGTGCTCGTACCAGGCTTCCGTCACGTCGACATGCGCGTTTGAATCCCCGGCGTCCCTATTGACATTGCTGAAAACCGCCAGGTCCCCTTCTATGGTATCGCCCTGGCCGGCTTCCAGATGAATAAATGCCAGCCCATAATCGTCGAACTGTTTCTCAAGTTCAACATCCACCGAGTACGACCCGTCGAATCTGGAGTCTTCCCCTCCGCCGGCGTTATTGGCGTCCGGCGTGCCCTGCCCGACAGCGGTTATCCCCGCGTTGATAATGAGTCCCTCGAAGGCTTCCGCTACGCCGCGCAAGCGGTCCAGCTCTTCCTTGCGCGCGTCCGCCGGCGCCGCTTCCCTCACCGCCAGGGCCTTTTGCGTTTCCGCGACTTTGCCGTGTAAAAGGTCCATTTCCCGCTTACGGGCGTCACTCGCACTTTGCTGTTCTTCCACCGCTTTACTTTGTTCCTGCAGCTGTTTTTCCAGCACCGCGATCCTTTCATCCTGCTTTTTTATTATTTTTCGCATCTCTCTGAGTTCCTTGAGAAGTTCCGCATTCGACGGCACATCCGCCCCGAAGGCAGAGATACAAAAAAATAAAAACATGCTCGTCGCGCCGATAACCGTAACGGCTTTCCTGAAAAACATCTCTTTCTCCTCCTTACTTTTTTATCCGTGTTACAAATACCATATTCGTGTTATTGCATCTCAAAAAAATTTTTATGCCAGTTCTTTTCCTGTCGTAGCCGCCGTAAGCTGGCCGTGTTTGACCCCCTTGGCGGATTTTAATTTGTGGGCAAGTTTTTCGATCTCTCCGGGCTTTCCCTTGACCACAATGATCTCAAGACAATTGTGATGGTCCAGGTGAACATGCTGGTTGGCGATGATCAGGTGATGAAAGTCGTGCTGGATATCCACGAGAGAATTCAAAAGGTCCCTTTTGTGATGATCATAAACGAGGATAACGGCTCCGGCTACCTCGGCTTTTCCCTTCCACTCTTTCCTGACAAGCTTTTCCCTTATCAGGTCGCGGATGGCTTCGGAACGGTTGGAATAATTTTCGATCCTGATAATCCTGTCAAACTTATCAAGAAGGTCTTTTTCCAGCGATACGCCGAAACGCATTAATTCCGCCACTTTGGATCTCCTTGTGTTACGATTTTCAAAATCGTAACACAGTTGTTGCCCGACGTCAAGCTTTTTTCGATATCAGCAGATGCGGGGGAGTTGATCCGATTCCAGGGCCGGCAGGATACGGCTTGAACCGATCCGTGTCCGCAGACGGACCTCTTTTTTGTGGGCGGAAGTGACTTTTCCTATGATCCGGGCGCCCCGACCCATCGAGCGCTCTATCTTCGGCGCGTCCTTTTCTTTGACAAAACAGACGAATTTTCCCTCATTGGCGATGTACAAGGGGTCAAGCCCCAGAACATCACACAATCTTTTTACCCCCGGCTTGACCGGTATATCCTTTTCGTGGATCTCTATGCCAAGATTTGAGGCGGACGCTATCTCGTTCAGCGCCGTGGCAAGCCCCCCTCTTGTAGGGTCGCGCATGACACTTATATTCCTTGACGCCTTAAGGCACCTCTCAACTTCAAAGTTCAGGTTGCGGCAATCGCTTCTTATACCGGATTCAAAACCCAGACCCTCCCTGGCATTCAGGATCGCCATCCCGTGCTCGGCTATCCCGCCGTTGATCACGACAGAATCGCCCTTTCGCGCCCTGGAACCTACACTTTTCCCGGAATGACCGATAACGCCTATACCGGAAGTATTTATGAAGATCTTATCGGCGGCGCCTTTTTCAACGACCTTTATATCGCCCGTAACGACCTTGACCCCGGCTTTACGGGAAGCTTGTTTTATGGAAGAGACTATTCTCTCAAGCACGGAAAGCTCAAGTCCCTCCTCGAGAATTAAGGCAAGAGAGATGAACAGCGGCTTTGCGCCTTTCATGGATATATCGTTTACCGTGCCATGAACGGCGAGTTTACCTATATCGCCGCCGGGGAAAAACAGGGGTTTTACCACGAACGAATCCGTGCTGAAGGCCAGCCGGTCTTCCCGCAAACGGATCTCGGCGGCATCCGATAATTCATCCAGTATCCTGTTCGAGAACTTCGAACGGAACACGTCAATAAGCTCGTGCATGAGCCTGCCGCCGTTGCCGTGAGCCAGGGTTATATTTTTGTGTGCCATACTATGCCCCGTACTTAAAATATGCCGCGCAAGTGCCTTCCGAGGAAACCATGCAGGGCCCCACGGGACTGCGGGGGTCACATTTTTTCCCGAACAGTTTGCAGTCAACAGGCGACTTTATCCCCTGGAGAACATCCCCGCATATGCAGCCCTTATGCGGCTTCGGTCTGGGGATTTTGATCTTAAATTCTTTCTCGGCATCGAACCTCTCATATGTTTTCCTTAACTTAAGGCCGCTTTTTTCTATCTTCCCAAGCCCTCTCCACCGCGCCGGGCCCGGTTTGAACACCGCGCGCAAGACCTTCTTTGCGGTAACATTGCCTTCTTTGCCGACAGCCCTTCTGTACTCGATCTCGACCTCGCTCTCGTTTCTCTGTATCTGGTCGACGAGGCGCTTTATTCCCTTTATAATATCAGCATCGTCAAACCCTGTTATAACGCAGGCCTTCCCGTAGCGCTTCGCTATTCTTTCATAAGGAACGCTCCCCGTGATGACACTGACATGCCCCGGGCACAAAAAGCCGTCCACCCCGACCCTGCCGGACCCGGCGATAGCCTCAAGAGCCGGGAAAATAAGCTTGAAATCCGACAGGACGAAAAAATTCCGCGCCTTCCGCCTTTTTGCCTCTATCACGGTCGCCGCCACGGTGGGAGAGGTCGTCTCAAAACCGACCCCCATGAAAACGACTTTTTTGGAAGGGTTCTTTTCTGCCATATCCAGCGCATCGATGCATGAGTACACGATCCGCACATCCGCACCGCGTCTTTTAATATCCTCGAGGCTCCCCAGGCTTCCCGGCACCCGCATCATGTCGCCGAAGGTAGCCATGATGACATCCTTCACGCCGGCGATCTTTATCGCCCTGTCGATATCTTCCTGGGAGGTCACGCATACGGGGCAACCCGGACCGGAGATGAGCTCTATTCCCTCGGGAAGGAGTTTTTTGATACCCGCCTTCGCGATCGCCATTGTATGCGTCCCGCATACTTCCATCAGCTTTATCTTCTTCATATCAGTTAAAAGGGCCTGTCCCCGCCATGCCGCTTTCTTCTCTCACCGCCTCCTTCAGCTCCCGCAATACTTTCAGCGTGTCCTCCGCCTCTTCCCTCTCTACTTTTCCTATCGCGAACCCGGCATGGACCAGGACATGATCTCCCTTTTTCACGCCGCTCAGGACCCCAAGCGAGATCTTTTTACGCACGCCGCCGAAATCCACGACGGCAGCGCTCTTTTCGATACTCTCAACTCTTGCAGGAATTGCCAGACACATAATACTGCCCCAATGCTATGTTCAGGTCGTTGACAGGGATGGAACTGTTGATGAACACCTTGAAACCCGAACGGCCCAATCTTTTCATGACCCCGGTCCTTAAGAGATCGTTCTGAAAGACCCCACCGCTCAGCGCGATATCCATGATGCCGGAACGTTTCGATATCCTCCCGGCCGTCTTAACGATAACTTCAGCCATGGAATTGTGGAACCTGGCGGCTATAACTCCCTTGTCTTTACCTTTTTTCATATCAGCGGCCATCCCCAGGAACAAACCCCCGGTATCTATTACATCGCGGTCATCATCTTTTAATATCTCAAATCCGTAACTTTCCTCTACGTTTCCTTCACACATGGATTCAAGCTTTACGGGGCCTTCCGCTTCGCGCGAGGCGTATTCACATACACCCAGAAGTGCGGCAGCGGCATCAAAAAGGCGTCCCGCGCTTGAAGTCAGCGGTGAGTTTATATTCCCTGACATCATTGCCAGGACAAGATCTTTATTCTTTCGATCCACCTTTTTGATCAAACCGGCTCCCTTTTCCCCCAGTATGCTCAGTACCATCCTCCACGGTTCGGAGACCACCCTGTCGCCTCCGGGCATCATGCGGTACCTGAGATGACCCGCCCTTTTAAACCCGGCTTTATCGACAATGAGGAACTCACCGCCCCATATGTTCCCGTCCGTCCCGTAACCCGTCCCGTCAAAAGACACGCCTATGACAGGACCTTCCAGGCCGTATTCCTGCATCACGCTCGCTACGTGCGCGTGGTGATGCTGGACAGGAACGGTCCTGTAATTTTTAGCGAACCATTTCCGGCCGTCCTTCGCGAACCTGGCCGAGAAATATCCCGGGTGAAGGTCACAGGCGACGATACCCGGCCTGGTGCCGGCTCTCTTCGCCAGAAGCGCCGCTTCCTTCCGGAACCTTTCATAGTTCGCGGCATCGCTCAGGTCCCCTATATCGGGTCCGAAGCGCAGTTCCCGCCCTCTTCCCAGAAGAGATCTGTTCTTTATGTCCGCGCCGAGCGCGAGTATTGTCCTGTTCATAATATTTATTTATTCGTTTGTTGATGTTTGAATTGTTTCGAGCGGGACGTCGAACGA
>Ga0180432_10000458_pt1 | contig 66672 bp, 85 predicted proteins | sample SS_ome_10_FD_132414 | JGI IMG/M metagenome (GOLD analysis project Ga0180432, IMG submission 132414) | Hypersaline lake sediment archaeal communities from the Salton Sea, California, USA - SS_1_MS_2 metaG | ecosystem: Environmental > Aquatic > Non-marine Saline and Alkaline > Hypersaline >...
ATACCACAGCCTAACAAGGTTCTTTGGCAAGTGAAGAGAGACGAAACAGGGTGGGCTGGTTGAATCCAGTTCAAGAGGTTTAAGCAGTCCACCCGCGAATAGTATTCGGTGTCTAGAAGTAGATACTGGATCGTTTGGACCCTTTGCTGGTGGGTCCGCAAATTACAGTGCTTAGGTGGAGATTTGGGCCTGTAACCGAGAAATTGGATAATCAGAAATACTTAGATGAGACAGGAGAATACCCATTCTCTGGATAAAGTCTCGTCATGGGTGTAGGGTGTTAAAGCGATAGTCAGATATCAGGATCACACCTAAGTAGCAGAGTATTGTATGTCCTCACTGGCGGGGAAAATTGATACAAAGCAAGATTCGGATTTTGGTTAGTTTATCGAGACAACAACTTGGTCTCCACCCACATCTTATTTTACTTAAGAAACAAGGTCTGGTAAGTATCCGCAAGGAAACAAAACTAACAGCAACAGGCAAGAAGCGTCTACAATGGGGGAGGAAACAAACCCAGTTGCCCGAAAGGGATGACATGGAGTTATTACCAGATAACAAAGTGTTAAATCTAAGGATGAGGGGAATGCAAACCCGTGAATCCAAGGTTAGAATTGTTTGTTGTGAGTCGGCGTGCTGTTCCGCTCCTAGAGATAGGAAAGAACAGGGACGAAGCAATTGAAGGCATTTTACCATGTCGTGTCCAGTGACTTTTATATTATGAGATCACACAATTGCAAGGTGACTAAGGGCTAAAGCACCATTTTTTTATTCCAGTAGCATAACGGCAATGCAAGCATCCTTCTGGGTTAATGAGCGTGTCTAGACATTCTCATTGTAAAACTGCGATAGAGGTTCGAATCCTTTCTGGGATATTTGTTCAGTGCCCCAAGTAGGGCTTGATAGGAAAACATCCGCTGAACGAGGTTAAGGCCCTTTCCTCGACCAAAAGGGTAATTTGGACTTTAAGCATTAAAGTGATGCGTTTGGCTGTTAACCAAAGGAACGGGGAGCGTTACCCCGAAAGTCCGTTATTTTTATCGTTATTGGTGTAAACAGGGCAGCACGCCGGATAATCAGAACATAGTGGGTTCGAGTCCTACTGTTTAAGGGGAAATGTTCTTAACGCCGGAGGGGATGGTTCGAGTCCATCAGGCGATATTATTCAGATTGGGATGAGAGTCATTGTCCGTGGGGTCGCAACCCATACACCGTGGTGATGTGCGGTATCTGAATTCAATGTGGCAGTAACTCAGTCAGGTAGAGTGGAAGATTGAAAATCTTCTGGACGCTGGTTCAAATCCAGCCTGTCACACTTAGAGGTTAGCACTTGAGAAGGATACCCGTCGAGCAATTCGATTAAAAAGTGCTGTAGGCCCATTCGTCTAGTGGTAGGACATGAGTTTTTCAATCTCAGAACCGGAGTTCGATTCTCCGATGGGTCATTCAAGGATAAATTGTCCCATTCGTCTAGTGGTAGGACACAAGATTCTCGATCTTGGAACCGGAGTTCGATTCTCCGATGGGATGCCTATGGGATGCCTATGGGATGCCTATGGGATGCCTGTGGGTGGTGTACAACACCCGGCATGTTGTGGGCATAGGCCATGTCCTAAATCCATAGATAGAGTTCTGGGTTCGAATCCCAGTCTGGCCTCCATAAATTGGCCTGATGGTGAAATTGGTATCACAATATTGATGATTGGCTTTTAGAGTGAAATATCTCTGGAATGTTCTTGACAAACAGCATTAAGCGTGCTATAATATAGTGGAGTTTAACTTGAAAGGATCAAAGATGATGACAATCGAGCAATATACGGCGTTTTTGAAAGAAGAAGAAGCAAAACAAAAGAAAGCCGATGAAAAAATGTATCGTATGCGATCTAATTTTGAATCCATGAGTGTAAAACAGCAGAAACAGTATCAAAAGAATCTTGAATCTAATGCTGATGTTCATGATGCACTTTCTTGCGATCTGTTGAATGAGTATCAATAACCTCAGAATAAGGAGATTATTTCGAGGGTTCCGATCTGCAAATCGGAAAAAATAAGAGGGGTGTTGCAGCACCCATGACATAAGAAACGTGAGATTGATGTTTAACGGCCAGCATGTCTGCCTTCCAAGCAGATCGTGGGAGTTCGAATCTCCCATCTCACATTATTTCGGAGGATAAGCATTAATAGTGATGCACTTGGTTCTTACCCAAAAGAACAGGGGGCAGTACCCTGATCCTTCATTCACTTAGGACTATAGTTTAATGGTAAAACGCTTTCTTGATAAGGAAGATAGTGAAGGTTCGATTCCTTCTAGTCCTATTTTATGGCCGTCTGCCCGAACTGGATAAGGGTCTTGATTGCAACTCAAGTATGTGCGAGTTCGAATCTCACTCGCCAGATTTGTTAAAATTTATTCGTGAAAGGAATATAAAATGAGCAATATGAAGTTGGTTAGTGTTGGTCTTATGGTGAGTGTTCTTGGACTGGTTGGATGTAATAACATCCGGTCTATTGGGATGATCGGTGATACAGAGTATCAGGCAGTCCGTTCTACAGATCTCTTTGGGCCTAGTTCACTCACGGTTGTCTCAGTCGAGCGTGATGGCACTCAGAACATCGTAGGGTCGTTTGGTAGTGATGGGGCCTTCCCGTCGCTTGTGGGGGCTGCTGGGGATGTCGTGGCTGCTGAGGTCTACGACGGAGACAACCACAATACCAATGTTTCTGGTAGCGTAAATGTCAAGCAGAACAACGGTCGCCGTGGTCCACTATCGGATCAGCCACCGCTGTAACGATACATGGGTGTTTCCAGACTCACCCAAGATTAAAAAAACTGGATCTTCCTCCGGCTGGGCACTTGGCGAGCCCAAGAGACTGTAAATCTCCCGTTAATTCTGTGTAGGTTCAAATCCTACCCGGAGGACTTAAATTGTATTATGGAGTTGATATGAATAATACCAGATCAAAAAATACAGAAAGTTCAATTGAATCTATAGATGCTGTATTGAAAATTTTAAAGGGTAAATATCCATGTGTTCTTAAAGTGTATAATAATACATCAGATAGGCCAGTTGGTAATTTCTTTGTTCGGATGCACAGGCACTTTAATAAATGTACAATTCTTAATGTTATGGATAATGAAAACGCATCTAATCGTATGATTTATACGATGAGAATGGGTGGAATCCCTTCACATAATTCAACAACAGTAAAAAGCCTAGAGTTGAGACTTAGGGGACTTAGGGGGGAGGGTCGATACGATATGGGTTTGGTGCAAAGTCCAAGATTTGGATCATCTGAATTTATGGATTTATATGAAGACCTTTTAATGTTTTCATCGATATATAATATGCCATTTATTATGGTAGTAGAAAATGTATAAACAGTTTGCGGATGATTCGGCTGGTGTGCAGAAGGATGGCTCATAACCATCAGAGACAGGTTCAATTCCTGTATCCGCTATTTCACTAAATGTGAATGTTTCACCGCGTGGTGAAACAGTGTAATGAATTGAAATGGAGAAAAACATGGCATCAATCAATCGTGAAACTAATCTTCCCATCGGCTGGGGCATCGCAACTCGCAGTGAATCGCGTGGATACTACATTGTTGAGACTCGGGCTACTCGGGACTCAGCACGCAGTCGGGCACGCACCCTCAACGCAAACGCTAGCAATGGGAAGCAATATCGCACAGTTCGTCTCTCTGCAACGCATCCTTAATAATTATCTGGGTAGTCAAGGTGAGCATATCACGCTCTGGTGACATAGGCCCCCACCAGACGAGTAGCCAGTCGATGACTTTAAATGGCCCAGCATCCTACGGTATGATGTTAAAACTGCCGAGCCCCGGCGTGGTGTAAGTGGAAACACGCAGATTTCATATGTCTGAATTTGAGGTTCGATTCCTCACACCGGGATTACATAAACTGATTCACTACTAAATATCAGGGGGAGGAAACTCCCCTTGACTTTTTAACAATTTGGAGATAGTATGTCTAGAGAATCACACTCAGCGGGAAAGGGATGGAAGCCCAGACCCGTAAGCGAAAACTTCGGTAAAGAAATGGACCGAATCTTCGGTCCAAAGGAAATCAAGACTTGGAACCCAGATGAAGAAGAAAAAGAACAAACAACCGAAAGTGGCGAATCAGCAGAAGATTGAACGCATGAGAGATGGCGTTCGAGAGAGATCTTCCACTTGGGGAGGTAAAAAGGATCCAAAGAGGTCTGAAATCAAAAACAGACTACGCAACTACAGAGACGGGCAAGACTCGTCTTTTTTAATATATACTCATATCAGGGAGAGTTTATATGGACAGTTTCAAGAATTTCGTCATTAAAGAATCTCGGGCACAGTATTACCACCTATCAGCCTCAGATGTCTCTAAGAGCGGTCTGAGTCGATCCTACGCCGGTTCAGCAGCCGCTGGGCAGGAGAAGAGCAGATTTGTGTTCAAGGGCGGTAAACTGGATCCAGAGAGTGCTATGATCCACTTCTACCCAATGGGAAGAAAAGCAGAGCATCTTGTTCTTCAGAAAGCCAACTACTACAACGAAGTTGATCTGAGCCGGTACAAAATACTGGATCTCGATTCCTCCAAGGGAGACGCGATTATCGAAAAGGCCAATAAACTTGACGGAGAATTCGTAAAAAACCTTGTCTTTGTGGTTCGAGAGTCCTATGATGGTATGATGAGCCGGGGATTGATTCAACTCTTTGCTGATGTCCCAGCAAAGTACATTACCAATACAATTCCCCTCACTCCAGATCTGAGAAAAAGCCTTTCAAGAACAGGGAGAGTCGAATGAAATCGTTTAAGCAAGTTGTTAGTAAAGACCCAATTAAGTCAATGAGATCCGGTAGTGATTTTGCTATCATCACCGCATTCCGTGGTGGAAACTCTTTGACATCAAACAGGTCAAAGAACAAAATCCTCAAGAAGTCTCTTGAAAAAATGAATATCAATAATCCAACTCTACTGGTTGGTCATTGGCAGGAATCACCAGATCCATCCAAGAATTGGAGTGAATATGACTCCAGTGAATTGGTTGATGTCATTGAAGAGTCATATTTCTGTGTACGTCCTGACAGCATGGAGTTACAGGAATTTATGGATAATATGAAAGAATTGATGATTGAATTCAGTCAGGATGCCATTGTATACGGTCATGGAGTAAACGGACATATCCTCGAACGATCTTCAAATTTTCCAATTGGAACCCTGAAGGTCGGAAGTGAAGATACTATCGCTTCTTCGGCTCAGGGATATTCGGTAATCAAGGGCACAAACAAAGCCTTTACTTTCGCGTAATTTTTTTCCAAACAAACTTGACTTTCCCCTAGTTTGGTGCTATAATTAGACATGCAAAGATCTCATGGAACACATCTAGAGTACGCAAGTAACTTGTCTGATTCTTTGGCATCTGATAATGCCTATGAGAATAAGTTTATTCAAAAATCTATAGGCGAGGATCACTATACCCACATCTACTTTTTGCGTGGGCCTATGGATGGTGGAGAACTGGGATTTACCGAAAACGAATATAATTCCATTGTGAGAGATGGTGGAATGGTTCTTAATATTGATGGGAAGACTTCCCACATATACTTTTTCAATGAAATTTCCAATACACTCGAATATTCAGGAGTTTACAGTGAGTGATTATGACAACAACATGGATGATATGAATTATGATTTCGAATACGACTATGATTTTTATGGTGGGGGAGAACCGGGACATTTCGAAAAGAATATGAACGATGAGGAATGGGAAGAGTTTCTAAACTCGTTGAATGAAGAAATTGAGAATCCATGTTTGGGATATGATGCTCCCAATGTAAATCGAGATAAACTTGAGTTTGCATCAAAACTCTCCGACACCACGGTGACGGAATATTGGAAAGATCAGATGGTTGTTGTGGTGCATGATAATCCACCAGAGAGTTTTTTAACGAGTATGATCCGTCCAGATGAGTTTACCAGAGTTAATTTCTTCGGTGGATATGCAGACGGATCGAGTATTATTATGAAAACCTCTCTACTTGTTCCATATCTCATTCTTTCATGTAGCGACGATGCTTATGCATACCGATACCAACTCCATAATGATGGATCTGAGTCTATTAAGGCAACATACCTTGGCGTAGTGAGATTGGAGGATATTGATGGACCAATTAGCAGTTGAGATCTCTTGGCAGACCTATATCAGAACGCAGAGTAGTGTTCTTCGAGATGAGTTGATTAAGCACTATATTTCTTTTGCACGATCTGTTGTATGGAAAAAGTGTAATGAGATGAAATCTGGATTGGCTGAACTGGATGATTTGATTAATGCTGGCTATATGGGACTGATTCAGGCGTTTGACTCATTTGATCCCACGGTTGGCTATGGTCCAATTGATAGTCGATTTACAGCGTGGTCTCGTATGCGTATTTGGGGATCCCCTATTGACGAGGCTAGACGATTTTCAGAACTACCATATCGGTACACCAAAAAGAAAGTGATGTGTGAATTGAGTAAAGAGATTGGATTCTATGAGGGTGATTTTACTACAGAAATATTGAATGAGAAATTCCCAGAGCGGTTCGGCAAGAGGATCATGAACGAAGGTCTTTTTGATCTGAGCGATATCCAGAAGGAAGTCCTGTATGACTATTTCTACACTGGAATGTCGTATGCGATGATTGCTGAAAAGATGGGAAGTAATAAGGATCGGGTGATCAACATCAAGAAGGGTGCCATAATCAAGATGCGAAGCCGGATTGAAAATGAAAATTCAAAAAGTATCATGACGGAATACGAAACCTATATTTCCTGACTATATATTTGAGTACATCATATTATAGTGAGGAAACATAATGAATAAAGTAAAATTGCTATTCGTACCCCTGACCAGTGGAGATATTCACAGGCTTCGTAGATGTATCTATAGTCTTGAGAGTCTAATCCCAGTCAATGAAGATGATATCAAGATCGAATATGATATCAAGATCGTGGTCAATACGAAATACAAGGATTACGAAAATCTGGTCACTGAAGAATTTTCTGGAAAGTACCATGTTGAGATAACTGAGTCTGACGGCACTCCGGGAACTGGGAAGAATGCGGTGTTTGATTTCTTCCGTAAGCAAAAGAAGCGGTACGATTACCTCTTTCAGATCGATGGAGACGACATGCTCTATCCATGTGCTCTGGGGCAAGTATCGAAATACTTCTTGGCTGGGTGGGATGTTGTCTCTTTTCAGAGTATGGATTGGATCTCGACAAACTACACAACCCAAATGTCTCATTCTCCCATCATTCCAGAAAAACTCTGGTTGTACAGTTGGTGTGATCAAGAGGTTAATCTGAGGGAAATTCAGGCATTTGAATATGTTACCGATAAAGACTTTGGAAAGAAGGGTGGACGTATTTTCACACCGGGAACATCGATGATTCTTTCGAGAAAGATGTTGAAGAACCATCCTGATGTCAGACACACCAATAAAATCAAATTGTTTGAAGACTACCTATATTTCCTAAAATTATTCAACCTACATGTTAAGGGACATATCAGAATGTGCTCTGTGAACAACAGTTACATCTACATCTATGATAGAACAAACGAGAATTCTGTGAGTACCCAGAACTGCTATTACGGTCAAAAAGAATTGGGGATGCTCACGGGATTCTGTAAGGATAATAATATCATGGATAAGCACCCTACGAGGGATATGGAATTTATCCGGACAGGAACACTGAAATGGGTTGAGAGAAAAGACAAGATTTTTTGGATCAGGCACCTTATTTCAAAATTCCCAGACATCAAAATGAATAGTGCTGATCTTACGAAGAAGAAGGAAACATCACATGCACAGATGAAAAATGTGGTGTCGGCTATGAATCGAGTAAAAGACAATAGATTCTAAAATATGCACTTCAAAACTGTTTTTATATCGGACACTCACTTAGGAGCAAAAAAATCCAAAAGTGATGCAATATACAAATTTCTAAAGCAGAATACCTTTGATGAAATTTACCTTGTTGGGGATATCATTGATATTTGGAGATTCAAACAGGCGTTTTCTCTCTCTTCAAAAAAGAAAAAGGAGCATCTTCAATGCATAATGAAACTCTTAAAGATGTCGTCCAATGGAGTAAAAATTCATTATGTATATGGGAACCATGATGTGCTTATGGAGAGATTCATATTTAAGGAACTCTTCTATAATATTGATATCGTAGAGGAATGTGCATACACGGATAGCAATGGAGAAACGTGGAAAGTAATTCATGGGCATCAGTATGATTTAGTTACTAAGTATGCTTTCGGAGAGAAACTTGGTAAGTTTGGGGATATGATCTATGATGTTCTTATATCTGTGAATGAGATATATAACAAACTAAGGAAGATATTTGGATTTAAGTATACATCAATTTCAAAGTATATGAAAGTTAAATTCAAGAAGGCGAGTATGTTCCTCGATAATTTTGAGAAAATTACCCTTGACAAAGCAATAGATGATGGGTATAGTGGAGTGATCACTGGACACATTCACGACCCAAAGATAAATGGGTATTATGTGAATTGTGGCTGCTGGACAGATTACACAAATTTGTCATTTGTGGTTGATAATGGAGATGGAATGGAGTTGTGGAAATACAACTGGGAAAAGAAAAAATGTGAGAGAATTGATGACAAATAAAAACTACATCCATATCGGAGAAGACAATGCACGGCATGTTCTACTTCTTAACGCAAGTTACGAAGTTATTCGTGTTGTCAATTGGCAGCGTGCTGTCAACCTGTTCTTCACACACAAGGCTATTGCTCCAAGCGGGTATGAGCACCACTATGTCATTCCCGCACTTCATGGCGATTACCACTTGCCGTCAGCACTTGTTCTTGACTCGTATGTGAACATTCCATACTTCAAGATTCGTTCTACTCGACGGAATGTGTTTCGCCGTGATGGTCTCACATGCCAGTACACAGGCGAGAAGTTGACTTTCAAAGAGGCAACGATCGACCACATCATCCCCCAATCTCGCGGTGGTGGAAACACATGGGAGAACATGGTTACATGTGGTCGCATGGTGAACCAACGTAAGGGGGATCGCACACCGAAGGAAGCCGGTATGAAACTCATCAAGCCTCCCGGTCGTCCTACTCGGGCTGAACTCGTTATTAATTCGTTCCAAGACATGCACCAGTGGAAGAGATTCCTACCAAATAAGTAAGGTTATATTAATGCTGCAAGAAGTGACGCTGTATCAAAAAACATCAAAAGGCGAAATTCAAGTCTGGACTATCTCAACATCTGGTGCTAGTATCACCACCACATATGGACTACTAGGTGGTAAAATGCAGACTGCTGTGAAGGAAGTAACTGGGAAGAATTTAGGTAAATCCAACGAAACATCTCCCAGTGAGCAGGCTGTTCTAGAGGCACAGTCAATGATTCAGAAGAAGCGGGATAAGGGATATTTCGATACCATCGAAGAAGCATCATATAATCAACCAATCCTCCCTATGCTTGCTCACGACTGGTTCAAGCATAAGAGTAAGTACAGTGACGGAGATGTGTTTTTTGTACAGCCCAAATTGGATGGTGTCCGGTGCCTTGCCCAGTGGGATGGTGTAGGAAATGTAATTCTTAGATCTCGCGGGAATAAGGAATATCATCTCCCACACATCAAGGTAGAACTTGCAGAACTTCTTGGGAGACTTAATATTCCCCCAACCGTTATTGACGGGGAACTTTATAATCATTATATGACATTCAATGATATCTCTGGTGCTTGTAAGAAGATCCAAGAAAGCACATATAGCATTCAATATCATATCTATGATCTTGTCAATAGCACACTTGCATATAAAGACAGGATGACGAATTGCCACTACCTCGAAGTGAACAATACGAGCAATAATATCTGTTTCGTAGAAACAAAACAGTTGGAAGTTCGTGAGTTTGAAGGCTACCATAACGAGTGTGTTTCCAATGGATATGAAGGTATTATTCTCCGTAAGGTGGAAGGCTTGTATAAGATTGGCAAGCGTTCACGGGATCTTCTCAAGTATAAGAACTTCGAAGACGCTGAGTTCAAGATTATTGGTGGTACTGCTGGTGTTGGGAAGTTCTATGACATGGTGATCTTCCGGTGTGAACTTGATGATGGATCTGGAAAAGATTTCAATGTAGTTCCTGTTGGAACTGAAGAAGAGAGGAAGGATTATTTCCGCAACCTACATAATTATGTCGGTAAGATGCTTACTGTGAAATTCTTCGGTAGATCAGAGGATAATATTCCCCGTTTCCCTGTTGGTAAAGCAATTCGTATTGATGGTGGCATGTCATGAATAGAGAAAAAGTGAAAAGCATGAATAAAAAGAGAGATATATTCCGTGCTGTTCTACAAGCCACTGGAGGATTTGAGGATAAAGAATTACATGATTTAGTGGAAAAGGCTGTTCATTGGAACTCTTCCCCTCTTGACTTCTATAAGTTGGAAGAATATATGGATAAAAACAATATTGGAGTGAAAAATGAAAGTTCTGCTTAAATACCCATCCAGACAGAGGCCAGCACAATTCATTGAAAACGTGAAAAGGTGGGAAGCGAAACTCTCAAATGAGATTGAGTATGTCTGGCTTTTTTCTTTTGATACTGATGACGAGACCATGAAGAATGTGGATCTCTCGTTCGTACAGCGTAAATATGAGGTATTCTGGGACAAGCCACGGGGGAAAATTGCTGCCTGTAATGCCGGTGTGAATGAATTTCTGGACAACTCAAATAATCAAGATTTTGATATGATCTGGCTGGTGTCTGATGATATGAGACCAACAGAATCTGGATTTGACCTTAGAATCGAGAGGGAGATGTACTCTCATTACCCCAATTGGGATGGTGCTGTGCATATTCATGATGGTCTTCAGGGTATACGCCTATGTACATTCTCATGTATGGGGATGAAATACTACAAGAGATTCAACTATATCTACCACCCACAGTACCAATCAACCCACTGTGATGATGAATTTACACAAATTGCATGGGCAAACCGAAGGATGATTTGGATCCCTGATGTTCTTGTTCGACATGAATGGATCGGACACACAGACCCTACTGATGCTCTACATCAAAAGAATCATGCTCTGATGACGAGTGTAGATGCTCAAACATACCAGAAACGAGCCAGTGCTGGATTCCCTAAGTCTAATGTTAACTAAATACATATAATGAGAACATTCAAACAAATCCGAGAAGCAACTTATCAGGGTAAGGAAGTCAAGTTGAACAAACCGTTCTTGACTCCCGGAGGTCCGAAGAAGCGTTCTGTATATGTGAAGAATGGCAAGGGAAACGTCGTCAAAGTAAACTTCGGTGATCCGAATATGACGATCAAAAAGTCCGATCCGGAAAGAAGAAAATCATTCCGGGCTAGACACAAATGCGACCAGAAAAAAGACAAAACCACCGCTGGCTATTGGAGTTGCCGAGCATGGTAAAGGAAATATAAATGCAAGATTTTAAACAATTTATTGCCGAAGCCACAATCAACACAGAAAAGGTGAAGACTGGTATTATCCATTTCATCAACGATTCTCTACTTGCTTCGGCTGCAAATTCAGCCACAATCGTTATTGGAAAGCATCGAATCCAAAATGTTGTTGCGGCAAAACCATCTACACATAGATCAACTGGTGGCATCATTCCATACAGCGATGTTGAATTGGTCCTTACAAATGGGTCAAAAATTAATGTCGGCCTGAGAGTTGCAAAATCAAAGAAATTCCTAGTATACAGAGGTCGTAGTCTTCGTGGTGCTGCTGTTCCAGCACTCTTCAATGGCATTCACTCCCTCGATAAGATGTTCCCAGAGGCCAGAGAGTATTATGTATCTTCCATCCTCGATTACTACAGAACAAAGGGATATGAGCACGGGAGTAATGTCCCTACTGTATATGGTAAAGTTGATGGTGAGATGAAGGAGAAAATCCTCCTTGGAGATTCCAAACACGGGGGGAAGATTGATTTTCTCTGGGCTATTGATCGTGCTCCACTCACATTCAAGAAAATGCGAATTCCTAGCATGAGGGCTGGATACAAGGGAAATGAGTATGTAATTACCATTAAGGATAGTCGTGCTTTTAGTGCATCCGAGATAATGGCGAATAATGATGTCTACATGTGGGCTGCTAAGAGAAACGACAGACTATATCTGGGCAACGATAAGTTTGATGAAAATAACCTCCCAGCCATATTTGGGCCTCCTATGGGCTCTGAGAAGGATTATGGCATTCGGAAGTACCGTGTTGGTGTCAATGTCGATACAAAGGATTCTATCCCCCTTGCAGACAACACCAGAGTATTCCGCCTAGAACTCAAGGCACCACAGGATCTTGAAGGAACTGCCCACAATATTGCCAAGAAATCAGCAGAATTACCAGATGAGACTCCATCTCAAGACCGGGGATACCGTGCTGGGACTGCTGGTGGAAGATCAAGTGTTGATGTCCAAAAGGATAAGGTTGAATATGGGGAAACTCTATCTCCAGATGGGCGGGAGAGAATCATAGATACTATTGCTGATCTCGCTGTCCGTGGTATTCGTCACCGATACAAGGAAGATCTGGACAGACAGCAGATTGATAACATCAAGGCTGAACTTGAAGATCTCGACGATGATGATCTCAAGAGAATGGCATCAACTCAGTCCCATAGACTAGCCACAGAAATAAAGAGCAATTACCTATGAAAAAAGCAGAGAAATTAGAAACAAAAATCCGCTCGATCAAGGTTCCCCTATACAAAAATCCGGGGCCTTCTGAAATGCGTGATCTGTGGATGGAAGCCAAGGCAAAGAACCTAGGCGATCCAAACCACTGTAAATTTATGATTGATAAGCAGGATAATCTCTATGTCTGGGGTGGAGATCGTGGACTCCATAGATTTGTAGTAAAATCCCTTGGTATGAAACTAAATGATTTTTCTGCGTTTGGGGTGTTCCGTACAGAACCAGATGACCCCCGCAAGATGGCATCTTTGGAATATATCAGTAAGAACTCATTCCAATTTGTAACAAATGACCCACTTCAGAAGAAATTCCTGCGTATTATTCACTCTTTGAGACTTAAAAAGAGCCCATCATTTCAGAATTACACGCAAACTACAGAAGAAGAATCATGAAGAAGAGTTTCAAGCATATCAAATTACCTCAATACCGTCGGGGTGACTTCGGGTATAGTTGTGCTACCTGTAAGTATATGCAATCACCCACTCAATTTTACTGCACTAAATACAATTTAGAGATCGATCCGGGTGCCTTGTGTAATGCATGGGATTCACAATTTTCATCCTCAAAAGATGAAAATTCATAAATAATTGTAAGTCTATTAAAAGGAGACTTTGTATGTTAAACGAACGCTATAAAAATTTAAGGGTTGAGCAGTCATTTATTGACACCTTAAATAATATCGAGGGAACAGCGAACCCGCCTCTTTCAGAGGATCTTCTGAGAAAAGCCCAAGAAGTTCGTTCTCTCATTGGTGAGGAAACATACATTGGATCTGCACATAAAGACATCTTAGAGGCTTATCGTTCAGTGGCCCCAGAGTCCGATAGATATAATCAGGTCATGTTCAAGAAGTTCGAAAAAGAAGTCCTTTCATAATAATCATTATTTAATTATACTAAATACTCCATGAGTACATCACATCATGGAGTATTTTTCTATGCCCAGACAAGACAATTTTTTCAATCAGCCAGCCAATTCAGATGGGTATTATCTATCTGATGCTTGGGTTGCTTTTGGTGGAGAGTACATCTACATTGAATGGACAAAAGATTCTGCTGCTGGGTTTGAAAACGAACGGTGGGTAAGAACACCAGAGTTTTTTGATTTCACGGCTACTGATGGAGATTTTGTTGGAGAAACCCTCGAAATACGCCACGATTTCCGATCAGTACCCGGTGATTCTACTGTGGTTACGATAACTATTAAATCTCCAAGAATCATAGCCAAGGATGAAACTGTTGCTTTGGTTGCACTTTCAAGTGGAGGATTCGCTGGAATTGCTTCAAACTTCGAGCAAGTATCTCTCCCCACAGACTCAGATACCACAATTCGAAACTATTCAATGGTTACTTCTGCCGGGGCTCTTTTAACAACTGTCAGAACTGGAACCAGTCCATATTTTGTCCAAACAGACCCAGAAACAGATCCAAACTTTGATTTTTCAATGTCAGACGGCACATTGAATACGAGCGAGGGGTTACTTGAGGGGACGAATCTCGATCTAAGGACTCGTCGCGGTGCAATATCAATGAATGTTGCTGATGAGGATTTTAACGGGGAAAAATCATTTCAGGGAAGTGGAAACTGGATTGGTGAAATGATTGATTTCACTGGATTCTCTGGTGATTTTACATGGATTTTCGCCGTCAACATGCCGGTGAATTCCAAATTCCATTACTCTTTGGTTGAAGAGACGGGCGGTTCTGTAGATGGTCCGGGTGGTATTAATGCTGGTAGTGGTGGAACCCAATTCGGTGGTAGACCAATTAGCACTGATCTGAACGCTATATTCAGTTTTAATTCTTCTGCACCAGTATCGTACACCATTACTGATTACTGGACATATGATGCCGCACTAGAGAGTCACCGTTTTAGATGGTCTTCTCCAACTAATGTAGGTGTTGGTAAGATAACAGACAGAACACATGTTTTTGCAATAAAGTATGATTCTTCTGCTGGTAAAATTACGGTCTATGGTGGTGGAGGAAACCCAATTGATGAAATTAATCATACCACAACCAACCCCACTCTAGGTGCAAATGAATATTTTGCATTTAGAACTGAGAATCAGGCAAAATTTACTGAAATCCTGAATATAGATTCTGCTGTAGATGACGTAAAAATTCAGGAATATCTCTGCTATCTTGATGATAAGTATGCAACCCAATCAGTTGCTTTTTATGTAGATACAGTTGCTGGTGATGACACTTCATCGGGTGGTGAATCCGGTGCATTAAAAACAATAGAAGAAGCACTTAATAGATGTATGGCTGCCAGTGGGGATCAGGTTTTCATAAAATATGGACAAACACTCTCTTCTTCATCATCTATTGACATGTTCCCATCTGATATCCAACAGGCTCCGATTGGATACTCACCAGATCATCCATTCATTTTTGGTGGGTATGGGTCTAGATCTGGTGGTAGATTCGTCATAGACTATGATGCTGATGTAGAAAACTATCTTAACACAAACCAACATAATGAAAATATACTCATTTTTGGACTGAACCTAAAATCATCAGAGAGAGATATAAATAGTGGATCTTTTGTCGGACAAGATACTCTGAAGGGTCTTTCTGACGGTTATGGTATCTACAAGAGAAGCACGGGACACCTTTTCCAGCATAGTGCAGAAGGAATGGTGGTTTACGATTGTGAGATTAATAATGCCCTTCGTCATGGTATTACATCAACATCAATTTTTACTACAGCGGCGAATGTCAACAAATACTCGGCGGTTGTTCGTACTGGCATAAGAAATCTGTATAATGCGAATTATATGAGCATTAACCAGAACCATGCAATTGGTTCCTCAAACTACGGTATTGCAGGAATTTTTGCAGAAAAAATTGCTGGTCTGCATGTTCAGGACTGTATGTTCTATCGCGTGGGTTGGAGCCCAGATCTTTATGTGGATAGTGGAATCAGTGTAGGAACATTGTTCTATGCTGAGGGCCATCAAGCACTAACCGGTAACGCACTATTCCCATACTTGACACCTTATGATCACTGGGAAGGTTCGGATTTCAGTGACCACAACAACCAAAGAATTTTAATCCATGTGAAAAATGGATCACCATACTCAGAAATTGCATATGTAAGTTCTGGTATTGATCTTGTGACGGGTTCTACTCTTGGAATCTACACAAAGAGTCCACTTCTTCTGGCTGACGGGGATAGTTGTTCGATTAAAGTTTTGGATCCATTCCCAAGATGCTCAGGAAATGCGGATATCGTCATTGGAGATAATTCATTTGGTCACATGAACGTCACTGAATCGATCTTCATTGAATCATCAGGACATAATATCGTATCGAATAACTCAATCTTGCAATGTGACTGTATCTCAGAAAATAACCAGTTTGGTACGCTTATGAACAGCGAGTATACCAAAATCAAAGACAACTACTTTGGCGGAACTTCTGGTACGGATATTATTCGCAAGGCTCCAAATAATAGATCTATTACTATAGGCGATATCGAAATTATCGATGAGGTATCGAATCATGGATGGATGATTAAATCCCTAAATGATTCCAGAATTCTGTCTGCTGATATCAGTGGAAATATTTTCTCAAGAGAGAATGGGTATGGTTTTGAGGCAACTAAGAATAGTGTTCCCCTCAACTCGGCAATTCACTTTGATAAGAATAATTCACCATATTTCAATGTCAATATCGAGAAGAATACATTCTGGTCAATCCCCGGAATGATCATCTCATTTAGTACAGAGAATACAAACTCTTCCAGTTCAATCACATACTATAAGAACATTCTTGATCAGGAAATAGATTATCTCTCTGGATCATTCGGATCTTCGGCATCGAGTTATATGTATGGATTCAAGGATGGATTCAGCAATAACTTCACAAACATATGGGGTCCGATGAATTTTGGTGGTGCAACCAGAAGAGGAATCTACAATCAAAGGGATCTTACAAACCCCCCAGTTGGTGGAATGGTTTTAAACTTTAGACCGAGTTTTATCTATCAAAATCTAGGATATGCCGAGTGGAGAGCACTAGAGGCGAGTGATTTTGGTGACTGGGTTGATGTCGTTTATACAGATGTCCCAAGAAGTATTGCTAAATATAATAGTAGTCAATTAGCAGGGAGTACATCTGCAATAGAATTTGCTTCAAATGCATTTGCAGATAATGATATTTCTTGGTCTACAGAGTACACCGTAGAAGAGGTATTGTCTTATATCAGAACTGGATGGCAGCCGACAAATCTCGATCAAGTAGATTATAATAACGACTACGTTGGTGCAGTTGAGTTTAACTTTACGCCAGCAACAACTGGATTCAAACCATACTTCGGAAACGATGGTGAAAACTTCGGATTCGGAAAGGGAAAATAAATGTTTAGGAAAAACCGTCAAAATACAGTTTACTTCACTATTCTTGATAAGGATACTGGTGAGCCAGTAACAACTGGAAATGTCACTGCCAGAGTTATCAAGGATGGATCTTTGTACTCAACCAATACACTCACAGCGGGATCTAACTTTATCTCGTCAACAAGTGTCTGGAAATATGATTTTGCAACAGCAGCCCTGAATGGAGACTCCATCGCACTAGGACTCACCCATGCTGATGGTGTGCCACAAGTCATTAATATTAACACTTTTGAATACGATATGAAGGAAATCTATGATGGAATCACTGCACTACAGGCTGGTGTCACTATTGGTCATGTCGGGCCTGACGCGGTTACAGGAATTTCTGATTTCTACACCAGCACAACTGGCCTGTCTACATTCGACGCAACTACTGACTTCGTAACATTTGCCATCCCAGAGGTTGATATTGTCTCTGTAAACGGTGCTGGAGTCACAATCGGAGACTTTAGGGCTACGGGCATCACAGCGACCATAGACGGGATCGTACAGGCCAATGTGGTTCAAGTGGCTACAAGTGCTGTGAGTGCTATTGAAGACTTCCATGCAAGCACATCCGGACTATCAACATTCGACGCAGCGACAGACTTTGTTAATGTTGCCTCTTTGGGTATTACGGCTGGTGGCCTCGCAAGTTCTGCGGTCACAAAAATCGTCAATGGGGTGTTCAATCAAATCGTGGACGGGTCGATTTCGTTCGATACGGTTATGGAAATGCTCCTTGCTTGGATGGCTGGTAAGGTTACAGTTACGGACAATGGATCGAACCGAGATATCGAGTTCTTCCGTAGAGATGGGACTACAAACTCATTCACTATTCGTGTTGATGAAACTGATAGTCAAGAGGGGCAGCGTAGCAACACAGGAAGTATTACATGAGCGTAAAGCGTATTCATGCAGTTCCACCCCCAGCACATCCTCCCCATGCTATCCCTTTATATGGGCTTCCCACGGCGGATGTAGACTTTTCCCCTAGAGTATTGAATATCTTTAGGGGTGGTGTTACACTTGGAATACCAGCAAACATCATTTCTGAGAGAGATGTTGATCTCACAAATGAAGAAGAGAAAGATGATCGGGTTGGATTCCGATTTACAATTCAAAATCCAAACACGAATCCAACTGCTACTGTCACAGACTTCACTGTGAATGAAAACCTCATTCTCTTTGACGCATTTAATTCATCTGATGATCCTACTGGAGATATTATCTCTGGTGGGGATCAGTTTGATCTATGTTTTTTCACCACATATGCACTATCAGATCTCAATCAGGGAATTAATACCAGAATCGGTACATGGACATTGGGGAATACATTCGCTGGATTTGAAGATCTGGTTGAACAATATGTAATCAATATTACATATAGAATATTGGTGTCATTCGAAAATGATAACACTAAGAAGACTCAATTCGGTCCCGGTAAGATCCGTTCAGATGTGTACATAGACGAATACAGCGTCCTAAATACTAGAGAAAGGCAATCTTTCGAGGGTGGAAAAGCAATTAACCCCGGATAAAGGAAACAAGATATGGAAGATAGAATCAACAAAATAAGAAGTATGGTCGAAAAGGCTCGCCAAAAGAGAGAAGAATCTTCAGAGATGAATGAATCTTATGACTCTTCTATGGAGTATGGGCGTGGTCGATCTGGTAAGGCTGTTCCTTCGGCAATGTCTGGAGAGACACGCAATGTCGATAGTGGGGATGTCCGCCCGGTTTCCCAGTTGGATGATCCAGAGACATTCTCCAGAATGAACATGTATGTTCAGAGAATCAAGTGTACAACTCCAGATCCTTGGAAGATGGTTCGAACCCTTCATGGGAAACTTCACCTTGTTGGGCTCAACTTTGACCTTCCTCATGGGGAGGGTGAACTTCCCACCGAACCAACATCATACATTTTTGATGTCAACTTCCTTGGTGGTCAAACCGGATTCACTATCGATGGTGAATGGGTTGACGATGATGGATTCGACGGTTCATATGTCCTAATTATTGATATTGATCCATCTGATGATGGACTCTGGGAACTTTCCGGAGAACTTCGTCGTGGAGATGAGATTGAAATCGATGATGATATGGTAGATATGAATGAAGAATGTGGATGTGATAAATGCAAAATGTTAAGTGACGAAGATGAGGAAATGGAAGAGGAATGCAGTGATAAAAAAAAAATAACTGAGGGATTGTCTCCATATCGCTTAGATATGAGTAGAGATGCCGGTTACATTTTCGAGATCATCGATGGCGATAATAAACTCACTGAAATGATCTACGATGTCAATGACAAGGTATTTCGCCTTGCAATGAAAGGTAGATATAATAGGAGAAAAGTCCTGAAAATGTATAAGGATGCTGTATATAATATTATTCATGTCATGGAAAGGAATGATGAATACGCAGATGATCTCAGATCCATTTCAATCTCTTCAAGAATTATAGTTGAACTTTCATCATATCTCGCTGATAAGTTCGAAAGCGATGCTGAGATGGGCCATTATGGTAAGAAAATTCAACTTTCCTTCAACAATGATGAGTACATGTAATCTATGAATTTACTAAATGATGAAAACTATGAAGAATACGCAAAAATGCACTACGACCATCCAGAGTGTACTGGGATGGAAGAGTTCATTTCAGATCTCGAAGAGCGACCCAGATGGATCAAGAGGTTGTTGAAGAGATATAACAACGGGGGAGAACTTCGGGAATTGTTGATCCTAAACCATATCGTAGGATTTTACAACACATTTCCCGGAGAGGCTGGAACAAAATTGTTGTTCTATAAAATGGATGAAGATCTATTCCCTGCCTTGAAGTCATTCATTGTGTTCCTGAGCATGGATAATAATCAAATACAAATACATGAAACATGGACGTTTAGAACAATCAAAGCAGATCCAGTCATAACAAGAAGGTTAGAGGAAGAACAATGGGTGCATCAAAAGTAGTAGACGCTTTCGTAGCGTACCAATTCATAAAAATACTTTCAACACCTTGGACTCAAACTGAGGCGTTTAAACTCGGTATTATTGATGAAAATGGAAAGATCCTAAAGAAATCTAGAAAACTCAATACCAGAGAAGAGAAGGCAGCATATACAATAATCCATCGTTTGGTATGGAATATCAAAAGGCTTCTAGACAAACTTCCGGGTGGACAAACACGAATTGGTTCATTTGCAACCGCATTATGGATGCTCAGGGAGCACACTGATGTAGTATATGGATCTAATTTTACTCTTTCCGAAGAGAGTCTAAAGGTATATCTTAAAGAATATTATGATTTTAATGAAAGTAATATGATCCTAGAATCTTCAAGTAATACTCTCAAAAAGGGAAAATACGTCCTAAAATATGATGTCGATGGTCCCGGTCAGGGATCCAGAGGGGGTGATACATTCACTATAAAGAAAGATATGAAATCAACAGATGTATTTGCCGGACAGCATATTTTTGCAGTAACGAACGACAGAACGGGAGAAGAGATCTTCGTTTCCCATGATGATATTACTATATACTAATGATAAATAAGTAATTGCCGGAGAATAATAAATGGCAACAGTTGAATCAACAGAACTCGGGCTGCGTGTAGACGGTCGCAGCGGGTGGTACAAAGTGGTGTTCACCGATGCATCCGACCTCACCATCATGGAGAACGGTACGGGCTTCACGCTCACCGGCGATCAGGCGGGCAGTAAATCTGTGTCGATGGTCAAGATCCCCCGTGTCGAAACTCGCAACAGCAAGGCCGTGGTGTGTGGTGAGTTCACACTGAATAACGGTGAGTGGTTTGAGTGGGAAGAAATCCTGACAGCGACCGGGCTGGCTGGTGCGTTGTTCTCAAGCGAGACCACCGCAACCGAATCAGCGGCGTTCACGGGGGTTAGTGTTGTCAACAGATCGTCCGCAGGTAGTGACGGCAATCCCTTGCCCAACCTTCGACGCACGCGATTCATCCGTGGAGCAGTGCCGTCATCGTTCACGATAGCCCCCACGCTTACACTCGACGCTGACGCAGAGACCGGTACAGATGGGGCGACGATTGCCGTCACGGATCAGGTGTCTGGACTCACGACCAAGTTCAATAATCTAAGTGGCGGCACAAACGCATTCACCTTCCGCAAGGACTACTACGGCACGGGACGCAATACGATTGAGTTGGTGTCTGGTGAAGCCATCCGCAACACAGACGCGATCGACACAAGCGGGGGCGTGACATACCACTTTGTCATGGAATCAGACTGCGATTCAGTAGACGGAAACCAAGACACATTCGGCGAGTTCTATGACGGTGGAGGGGGGCTTGTTGCGGACGGACATCGAAGAATGTTTATCCGCATCTCTGGTGGTGCCGCATCTACTCCGTCGCGTGGAGACACTAGATACTCATTGGTCAAGGGTGCGATACAACTTTATACCCTTGTGGTTTACGCAAACGGCGACAGAGTTCTGTATGTAGACGGCAGACCATACTGCTCCGAAGCAGGCAGTGTCCCCGGTGCGTCTGTAACAAATAAGGAGTGGATACGCAGGAAAAGTGGCACCGGCGAACTTCGCATCCGTCGCCTCGACATCATCGAAGGCGAACTGACCGAAGCCGAGGTCTACGCCGACCAAGACTACTACGCCAATGTCATCTACGCCAACGACGAAGACTTGTGTGGTTCTCTTGCTTGTTTCTTGAGCGAAGACGGGAGTCCAACCGGAACTGGCCGCTTCAACGACCCGATCAGCGAGTTCTCAAGTACGGCACTGGGACCGACTTCATACGGGAAATGGAATGCTGGGGATAAAAAGGATGCTTCATTCCTAATCATGGCCGGGCATGTTATCCCACAAACAGACGGAATAACCTTCAATGGCTCCAACGAAGATCCGACATACCCGTGGAACATCGGGACATACGGTACGCCTAGCCCATCATCTCCAATCGGCATATTGGATTATGTTGATCCAGACAACGGATCTGGTGACGGCAGCATCCTTGGGGTTGCCTCATCAACTAGCGGCGATGAGTTTTGCCTGAACTCGATTGAGTACCGTTCCTCTAACCGCAACTTCCGAACTGGCGGCACGGCAGACTTTGCGGACGACCTCATTACCGATGTGGGGTTGTTCAGTCCGATAACCGGACACAAGGGGCTGAGGTTCGTGAACTTCGTGTTCAGCAACCTGTCGTACATCCTCAAAGATAATGCCGGTTCATTGAGCGATCAGGATTTCTCATACTCAAATCTTGAGTGCTGGCGGCTTGCCCCTAGAAACAACTATGTCACCGATTCAACACAAGGCACAGCAGGATCTACGGCAACATTCACTTGGTTTCTCGCCAACCGTGAAAACACCTTTATGTCTGACATCATCGGATACGAGTGCGGCTGGGACCCTGATGTAATCAACTCAACCGCTGACCAAAACTTGTGGGGCGGTGCGACCTTCAACGGAGATGCCACCAACCAGCCCGCACTCGACAACGGGTACTCCCGGTTCGGCTACTTCTCATCCACCTACGGGTGCGTGAGTGTCAACAACTTTATCAACATCCGTGATGCATCACACGACATCCAATTCCGTGAGGGCGGGATGCTCAAAGACTTCATCCGGTGGGAATCTGAAGGCACAACATTCTGGGCCGATCACGATTCGTATGGAGAAAACCTGTACGCCGAGGGTAGCCGTGGAATCACAGGTGGCAACCTTATCGGATATCGTGGTCAGCAGTTCTCCATGTCAGATGCGACACGCCTGCTGGTGCTGAAGAACGTGCTTGCAAACAACGCGGAAAGCACAACCAACTTCCCTGCATTCTCTTTCAACGCAGATAGAACATCGGCATCGACATACTCGCCGACCGGCACCGCAAACCTTCGCGTAAACAACATAGCGGCTGTTGGGTTCAATACTGGTATTCAGTTTGGCACAAACGCTGCCTTGCTCGGCTCGGTCACTCGTTCGCTCGTCGATCTGACAGGTGCCCCAACACCATCGCTTGTTGTTGACTTCAACAACACGGGAAGTATGGCGGGCTTCGACATCACTGACCTAGGCTATGACCTCGACTCGGCAACGGCATCAACCGCGTGGGACTACAACGGCACGGCTGGCACGCTGGCTTCTCTTCGTTCGTCCACCAGCATGGGCATCACGCCTGTCATTGACTTCACCAGTACGGGTTTAGGGTTCGACGGTCGAACACTGATCGACTACTGCACGACCGTGCTTGGGTTTACGAAGGTGGATGGAGCACAGACCAACGCAGAAGAACTTGGCGATCAGTGGTATGAGGCGTTCGCCGATGCGATGCGGCAAGGCGGCGATGTGTCACCCTACTACGCAAGCAAGGCGATCCAGTGGGTGTTCGCTGGTATGCAGGTAGATAGTGCTGCACAAGCACTGATCGAAGCACAGGACACCGGGGCGATCTGGGGCGTGCAAGCCTCCATCACTCCTACATTGTCCAGTAGTATACCAGCAAATAACTCGAATGTCACAAATGCATTGACTTCTATTCTTTTCGTTTTCGATACAGGGATTCAATTCGGAACTGGAACAGCAACCATCAGTGGCGGAACCACACCGGCAACATTTGTTCCTAGTGACGGTGTAATTAATGCTGAAAATAAGACAAGATATACCATTAGTGTTGATCTAACATCAGCAGCAAATGATCAGGTTATTACTATACCAGCAGGATTCTTTACTAGTATTTCTGGAAATCTTCCCAATGAAGAATTCACACTAACCCTTAAAACAACTAGAAGAGTTTCTACTTCTGCTGGTGCATGGGGTGTTACGGCATCGTTCACAGATATTCCTAAGTTTATCAAAAATAGTAAAGATGTTGACGGTGTTATCCTTACCGATAGAGGATGGGAAAAGAGACTTGATGGAAGTAATATTGATAAGGGAATGATGGAGGTTATTGTTGCTGGTAGATTTGGAATTAAAGCAGCAGAAAATCAAGTCCCTGTCATTTTTGAGAAATACAATCCGTTGACTAGAACACTTTCTGGAATTTCTGGAGCACCTATCGATCCATATGTGATTGAGGTTAATGACCCAGATAAGATTCTCGGTCCAGATACTGTATCTGTTGGAACTACGGAAGGGCTTCCTTCTGGATTGTCCGTAAGAAAAGCGTCTATTGATAGTCCAATAGAATTATTCACTATTGTTGGAATTCCTGATGCATCTGGATCTGGAGAAGCAACTATTCAATTCTTGGATGAAAATGGCGGTACGGTTTCTGCAACAATCACATATAATATAGGATAATATATGAAGTCATTTAAACAGTTCAAAGGGAATAAGATGGAGCAATTAGTCAGTGACTACTTTTCTTCAGATAAAAATCTGAGTAAAAAAGCAGAAAAGACACTGAAAAATCTTGCTCAATCTAAATTCAAAGATGAGTTGGCCGGGTTAATGATTGATGCTGGTGCTAATTCTAATGATTTTGCTTCTATTGGATTAGTTGAATCTGAGTCTCCCGGAACAGTCACAGCAAATATCCCCGATCCAGCAGAAACTATGCAGGGTCCAATGGGCGGAAGTAATGCACTTCCAGCAGAAGAGATGCAAAAAATAGAAGAAGAGTATTATGACCAGAATGTATTTTTAGGAGCACCGGTATTCGATGTTCCATGTGATGTTCATGATAAATTCAGAAATGGAAAAAACAGATATCATCGGTGGGATAAGTATTTGGATATGGAAGATGAAAACTGCCAGAAATTATACAACTACGCTAAAACAAAGTGTCCTAAATCTATGATTTTGAGGAACAAAATGGGAGTTATGATTCATGTCCGTCCAGAAGAGTACCTATTCTAATAATAACAAAAAGAAAGCATTACTTCTTGTATGCTTTATAACTATAGTATCTATTATAGTTATACCGGGATGTGCGTCTCCAACTAAGGTTGGAGATTTTTCCAGCAAACCAGCATCCCGATTGAATAATGCATCTAGAGATATTGATAGATCAGTAAGTGATATTGAAGCATCTACTGATACTATAGATGATCGTACAGATTCTATCATGAAAACATCAGATGATATTGCATCTAGGACAGTAAATCCAGAGATAAAAGAGAGTGTATTTGTACTAAAATCAAATGCGAATGAGATCAAGGATGAGATTAAAAATATAAGAAGAAGAACTACTGATATTGCTGATCAGAATAAGGTTGTTGATGAGGCATCTATTACATTAGAAAACCTAGAAAATGATCTCTCTGAGTATGAGAATGAAGGTAGTGCAGAAGCCAAGAAGAAACTCTATAACCTTATTATTGGTATGTCTGCGTTCGGTGGCCTTTCCATTCTGGGTGGAATCATCCTGTTTATTTTCAATCCAAAAATTGGTCTTCTTGTTTCTGGATTCGGATTGCTTACATCCGTTATTGCTATTGCTGGGATTTATTATCTAAAATGGATTGCTATTTGGGGAATCTCTATCCTCGGTATCGGTCTTCTTGTGACTCTTGCCTTCATAGTCTATACAGTATGGAAGGCAAGAATCTATAGAGAATCACATGAAAGTAATGTTAAGTTGATCGAAGAGATCAAAGAAGAACTTCCAGAAGAAGAGAAGAAGAATATCTTCAGAGTTGGTGGCGTTGCCGACACAATTCAGCCCAAGCGTGTTCAAAAAGAAGTTATGAAAACACGCAAGAAAGCAAAGTAATATTTACTAAATACTCAAAGAAGATATTACACAAGGAAATAAATGCATGTCTATTAACTTTGATTTCCCATTTACAGAGCCAGAACACTGGTTGAAAAACTCCACCCTTGACACTCTCGCAGGAGGATGGGCACCGGTATTCAAAGAGGACAAGACGCTTACAGGCGTGACGGACTGGGCAAACAGTGGCACAGCAGGCGGCGACCCGTGGGTGTGCAGTTCTGATCTTCGAGTAAGCAAGTTTTCTCCGGACGGTATAACACTGACAGATCAGGACTGTCCCGACATTTATAGCCCAGCAGGTATCAACCCAACGAGCGTCACGGTTTGCTTCACGCTGCACAACCGATCTGGCAATAACGAAACACATTTGTTTGGTAAAACCGGATCTTTGGTTTGTAGTCACCCCGCAACCGATCAACTTCGAGTCCTCATCAACGGTACGGAGACTGTGACTGGGACCGCCGGTATTCAAGATATCGGCGGATTCAATCAGGCGAGGGTGGTTGTCGTGCGATTCACCGAGGGTGGTGCCAATGGAACACTCGACGGATGGGTGAATGGGTACAAAGTCATCGACGCGGTTTCAACCACAGAAACATCTCTGGCAACTGGTTCGTCCAACTGGTTTTTCGGTAACAATGACCATCTCTACGGCGAAGTGATGATCTTCGAGAACGCGATTACCGACACCGAAGTAGACAAACTATTTGGGTACTTAGCCCATGAGGGCGAGTGGTCACAGACCGGCACAGCAAGACTTGTGAAAGGTTATTTCGACAGTGGGTTCACCTACAAAGATCTAGGCCCAACTCTCCAACCCATCGAAGGCAACGCAGGATACATGCGAGTTTGGGGTGACGGAACAAATGTCCTTGTTCGCCTGAAGCGTGAAGTCTCTGCTGGTGTGTACGGAGGGTGGACAGAAACCGGGTGGTCGTGGACGGAAGACCCGAACGACCTGATTGCTGCAATGACCATCACGGTGGACGGAGTAGAAAAGAAAATCAAGCGGATGAAGCGGCAATCCACCCCGCGATCACAGAACCCCAACGCTGCGATACTCGATCCGCATGTCACAGACGACGACTTTGGTACGAGTGGGAACTATTTGGAGTTCTCGTTGGTGATGGAAGAGCCCATCCTGAAGGATCAGATTGTCAAGTGGTCTATCACTGCCGATGTGTTCACAGAAGGCGGTGATGGAAACGGTGCGATCACCAACCAGTGGTGCAACGATCAAGACTCACTCGAAGTGACGAACTTCATCATGGACCGAGTAAGTCCGTCTTGTGTAACGATGTTCGTCAGCAAGGCAGACGGTACGCTACCCAAACTACCAGACCTTGAAGCTGGACTCACAGCGGACCACACATATGCCTCCGGTGCCGCGATCACCATGTCGGACATCAACGGAAACAGTAACATCCTGTTCGCAGTCGATGTATCCATCACGACTTCACCAGCCGGGTTGATCTTTGAGGTTGGAGATCAAACGAACGGCGGCGTGCTTGCTTACGCAACCACCTCAAACACTCTGATTGTTGTGGCAGGCACGGGAGCGACCAGACAAGTCTGCACAATCAACTTCGGGAATACGGTTTCAAATGTCCTCGATGAAAACTCATCTGCCACCCTTGGGATACACATCAATGGGACGCAGATAGATGTCTACTGGGAAGGCGTATTGTTCGAAACTTTTGACTCTGTTGATCCGTCCGGGTGGACGGCGGGTGTATCTGATGGGCGGTTTGATGGGGCTGTAAATGGTGACTATATCTACAGCGATGTTGCTGCCTTCCTTCCAACCAAGACAGGCATGACCCTGAGTGAACTGCGTGTATACGAAAATCCCACACTTGCAATCGCACTTGGATCTAAGGACTGGAAGCAGCCACCGAACGGTGTAAATCCGAAGGATCTTTGGTTTGGGACATCATGGGAATCAACTTACGATGCCTACAGATACTACCCCGCAGACATCGCTGATTTCAAAAACCCCGGAGCCATCAATGCCTGCAAACTCCCTGATTTTGCACGATCTCTTGTGTCAACATCAGTCGAGTTCGCTGCAAATACTCCGGGTTATCACAACGCGATTATGTTCAAGGCTGGTGAGACTTGGGTGATGGGCACCGACTGTTCGCGGCAGTTTGTTTTTCAAGCCGCGTCTGGCAACCCCAGCGACGATCTCTTTAGCAAAGACTTTGGTGAACTCAGGGGGTGGTACGGCACGGGATCTGCACCCACATTTGACTACTCGGCGGTGGGACTGTCTGGTGTTAGGCTATTCAACTATCTGTATGTCGAGCCGGGATTTTCGTTCATCGGCAAGGGGGACGCAGACGATGGGTCTTGTATTTCCTGTTCGTTTACTTCAGGTGCGGTGGTCAAAGACTGTTATGTTGGTGGTCTGAAGTTCAGTGATTGTGGCGACAGCGGTATCGCGTTCTTCCAAGTGGATGAGGGCACTGCATCCGATGTCGGAAATCGGGACAACCTCGTTTTCGGTCATATGTGCTTCGACGATATTTCACAGGCCGACAGCCGAGGGTCCGCAGTCTCAATCTCTGGTGCGGATGAAGATGCTTCACTTCAGTTCATACAAATGAAGAAGTCATACTGGGGGGCACAGTACGACGGAGGGGCATTCAGTAACCAACAAGCCCACGGGATGTACCATAAGGGGTGGGTCTTGTACCACTTCGTCGAAGGCGGCTGGTTCCCAACAGGTCCGGGGTCAATGGTCAAAGCCGACTCAAACAAAGACTATGTGATGGAGGATGTCGTCGGTTGGCAGCATAAGGGTTCGTTTGGGATGCACAACAACGGCACGAACAATGGAACGATCTGGTCTGCAACAACCGACAGAAGCATCCGAGCAGGACGACACGGTGCCCGTGTTCTCTACCAAGACTTTGTTGCATCAGAACTGGACGATTATGTTTTCCGAACAGTTTCGCATGTGAACTCTGAGCATCGCCGAGGGATGCTGGCCTCGCTGATCTCTCAGTCTGGACCGTTCTTTTCATCCATAGGAACAAGCAACGCTGAGGGAGAGTATGGCGGCGACAGTTGGTATCACGGAGTAAGCCATGTCACAAACCTCTGCAACGCCAAGTCTGAACTTCAACTTGCCCACGAAAATGACCGAACATTGACAGAATCATACGGCTTGCATTACGGGTATTTGAATCGCTGCTCGTATGCACAGCATGACACGGTAGAAACAATCTGGAGAATGAACAACGGAACATCCTCTTCGTCGTACAACACCATCCACGGCACCGGCGGCGTGACTCAGTTCAAGATTATGAACTGCAACTTCTCCGGGCAGTTGGAAGATGTGGACAGTGTGGATGTGTCGCTCGCAGCAGCAGCAGCATCTTGGACAGCAGGCGGCGGTGTGCTGGATGCCAACACAACAAACGCCAGCATCACCTTCTCCGATGTCACCATCGGCACCGAAGATCCGTTGCTCCAATACTTTGTCGATGCTGGTTACGCAGACTACGCAACAGTTGAAGCAGCGATCGTTGCAGCATGGACAGGAAGCGATTGGAGCGGCCTCGCTGACGCAATCCAGACAGAAACGATCCGCCGTGAACTCGCCGCTAAGCTGCGACCAACCAACCTTACTGCTTCAAACTACGCAGGGAACCAGTTGCCGGGCTATGTGCGGCCTGTCGTTAGCAACTACAGCCCCGCCGTAGGTGCCAGCGGTATCTCTGACAGCGTGACCCCGACACTCCAGTTCGATGTTGCTGTCATCGCGGGGTTCGGCACCATTGAGTTTCGGCTCGTATCGGGCGGTACGCTTGTTGATTCCATTGATGTCCGCGATTGCGTTATCAACGCAGGAGTAGAGGTTGCCTGTACAGGTATCGACCTTGCGGGTCAGACTGGTGAGATCTACGCTGTTGTTCCTGAAGGTGCGTTCGTCACTGAAGATGGACAGATCCCTATGAACCCAATCAATGCAAGCGGAACATCCGACTGGTCGTGGACGATATCATCTGCCCCACGCCCAGTTTCCCGTGGTTTCTGGGGGTTGAAAGCATCTAGAATGGACATCCCCAAGTTCATCCAGAAGAACTTCCAAGACTCAGCGGTTCTCACCCGTCGTGGTTGGGAACAGCGTCTTCCGGGGTCGAACCCAGACAAGGGAATGACTGAAGTAGTCGTGGCGGGTAATTTTGGAATACCCGCTGGGGATAATGAAGTGCCATACTTCTTTGAAGGTGTGAATCCACTCTCCAGAACGCTTGAAGGGTCTAGTGGAAGTGTTATCAATCCATATATAATCGAGATTGTAGATCCTGATAAGGTTTTGGAAGGTGATTCTGTTTCAGTTGTTTCCAATGTCGGAATTCCAACCGGACTTTCAGTACAAAAGATGTCTATTAATAGTCCACTAGAGATCTTTGCTATTGTAGGAACTCCATCAGCATCTGGGACGGGATCTTTTGATATTGTATTCCAAGACGGTTCTAGTTCACAAATAACAGCAACAATAACATATAATATCACCTAAACAGTAATATGGTTGAGATAAAGAACCAAATTGGAGAATAATTAAATGGCAGAAACATACACACTAGCGTCCGCCCGAATCCTTGACGAAAACATGCTTATGCTTGTGTTCACAGCAGGGGCAGCACGAAGCGGAACGCCAGTAAACGACCCGACCAAGTTCTCTATCTCTTCGTCAGGCACTACGATCGGTGTAAAGGTTCCTGATGTGCGGTGGGCGTACCGTGGTGTGCTTGGGGCAGATGCATCACACCACAAACCCGTCTACACCCCAATCGACGGCTCGACCGCGACCGCGACACTCGTTCAGTATGTTGAACTGGATCGAGTTGTTCAGCAATCAGAAGACGGAGACATCACCGTGACCCTCACAGCAGGGTACATCGCTGACGACACCAACACGTCGGCGGCGGCAACCAGCGTCAATGTTGATGTGCTGACATTCTGTGATGCCAACGGTCGTGTCTCGCCAGATGGTTTCCCGCTTCGTGCGGGATCGTCAGAGACACCAGTTGCGGTTGCCTCGGCAGGTACTCGATTGCTCCACATCAAGGCATCGGACACGGCGGGAGTAGGTGACGGTGGGACTGTCACATCATTCACCGCCACGGTAGGCGGAACGATCTCGCCCAACGGCAGCCCGGTCTACAACGCAGACCAATCTGTTGCTGGGTCTACTGCCGGTATTGATGTGATCACACTGACAGGAACTAATCGTCTTGACACAACCACTTCTCTGAACTCGGGTGGGTCTACGGCTGCGTCGTTCACAGTGTTCTTTGTGGGGTGGTTCGACACCGCATCAACAGGAGCAAGTGTGATTTATCTCCAGACTCGGACTCCTGACATTGAAACGCCTGTATCTATCTTCTCCAATGCGGGCACATACAAAGTCGGTATACGAGATTGGGGCGACATAACTTTCAACGCAAGGAATGACTACAAGCGACTCACCATTCTTGCGTACTCGTATGATTTTGCGACGGGGACACGAACGCTCTATGACCCGCTCGGGAATGTGGTCGGTACAAGCACGAATGCAGAAGCCGGGAAAGACTGGTCCGGCGACCTCTGGGTTCGCAATGTCGGATCGGACACGAACCTTGCCGAGTTGATTGTGTACGATGATGCAATCTCCCAATCCAACATCAAGGGCGTACTCGCCACGCTGATGTTGGACTACAGCGAGACCGCGATCAAGATGTATGTTGATCCTGATGCGGGCAGTGACACGAACGATGGCCTCACATCAAGTACACCGTGGAAGACATTCCCACTCGACGATACTCGGGCCTTCCGCTTTGGGTCAGGCGATCGTGTGCTGTTCAAGGCGGGAGAGTCGGTTGCGGCGAACACAAGGATTATTATCGAAGACCAGTGGCTAGTGGGTGTTGGAGCAGGCCGAAAGTACCCTGCACTCATCAGTTATTATGGTGACCGAGCGGATGGTCGAGTAGTTTTTCCGGTTACTTCAAATGCATTTACAGCCGGACATGAAATCCAGTATTCATCTGGTGTAGCAGTGGTCGGCCTACATTTTGACAACCAGTTCCGCAATCCACGCCACGCCAACTACGGCGGGTTCTCCGCAACAAACTACGATGCGGGCATGGAGTTCACTGCTTTCACTCTTAGACCGACACTCGCAGCAAATAGGTTCAACAACGACGATGGAAATCTGACCATCTTCTGCGACAATGAGATTGGGTACTTCGGAACTGGGTATGTAGACGATGTGGCCCCAGACATTGAACGAATCCTGTTACTCCAGAACAACTACTTCCACGACTGCTACTCCGCAACCAGTTCGTCGAACCGTGACCATCTCGCATTGGGTGGGTTCCTCTCTGGTCATACTGTGTTCTTCGTAGACAAAAATCTCAACTACCGTTGCGGTTGGAACCCGGATGTCGCATCAGTCGGTGACTGGTCAGCCGGTGCGAAGACTTGGGAAACAGGGGTCACCGCCACCTATTCATCTGGCACTGACACAACCTCACTGACAAAGACCGGTGCGTTCTCGAATGTCGAGTGGTTTGATACGCCCGGCACCAACACATTCATCGCCGGGCCTTTGTACATCACAGTCAAAGGGGCAGACACGACCGAGTATGAAACGATCATCGACGACAAGGTGAGCGACAACGAACTGATCGTGGTTGGTAACCCGCTTGGGCTTGCCGACGCAGGCACCGAATCAGTTGAACTGCATGGTGGTACTCCCGGTGCAGAAAACGGCTTGGTTCGTGCCCAGTATTACAGTACAGAAGCAAGCCCCGCATCAGTCAATCGACGCAACATCAACATCGACGGATCCGACCTCGACCAGCAGCGTGGTGGAGGATACAAGCACGAAAACATCGCATCAGATAACAGTGGTGCTGGGTTCGTACAGTCGACGACTGGCATCTGCTCGCTTGTTGGCAACTTTGCCGAGGGGGGCAAACGCAACCGTGGTCTGTGGTGGCCCAATGTTCGGTCGTGGGGTTGGGCCTTGGGTGGGTACGACACTAGCGACCCGTACTACGCTGAAGCGTTTGAAAACATCTGCAACATGGACTACGACAATAGGGCCGAGACTGATTACCCTACCGCTGACGGATCGACAAGAGCATTGACGCTGACATGGAACACGACGGCTGGTGAGGCGTTCATCGCCAACAATACCATACTCAGAGGTGCTGGAGACTTGCTGAAGTTCGCTGGCGTGTCAAACACGGCGAACACCACAGTCACTCGAAATGTTGTCGTTCAGGGCGAGGCGGGTGCGGATGCTGTGACTGACACTGATCTGGTGGCAGGGTCATACGGGTCTGCGGTGTTCTCCAACAATGTATTCAACCATCCTGACGGATCTGGTGCAGACCACTTCAACGGCAACACAGAAACATTCGCGGAGTGGGAAGCGACTGTGACATCAAGCGGTCAGCAGTTTGCCGATCCCGGTTTCAACAACAGCACGCTGCGGCTCCTACCAGAGTATTATGCCCATGTCAGTGGGTCGGCTGCCTCGCAAGATGCGTTTATCGCAGCGGTGCAGGCCGAGTACGCAAGCGGTGTGCTGAGTGACTACACGACAGACGCGATCCTTCCGTGGATTCTTGAACAGACAGCAACCACCAACATCGGCACTAGTGATGGTGGTGGTATATATAAGCCCGGTGCTAGTGCTTTTATACCAGTACCTACAGGACCACTCCCTAAATCCCGTGGTTTCTGGGGTCTGAAAGCATCCAGAATGGACATCCCCAAGTTCATCCAGAAGAACTTTCAGGACTCGGCTGTTCTCACTCGACGTGGTTGGGAACAAAGACTTCCCGGCTCTAATCCTGATAAGGGCATGACTGAAGTGGTGGTTGCTGGAAACTTTGGAATCCCCGCTGGGGACAATGAGGCACCATACTTCTTCGAAGGAGTTAATTCATTATCTAGAACCCTAGAAGGGACATCTGGTTCACCAATTAATCCTTACATCATCGAGATTGTGGATCCAGATAAGGTTTTGGAAGGTGATGCAGTGTCGGTTGCATCTAGTTCTGGATTACCATCTGGGTTATCCGTACAGAAGATGTCTATTAACTCACCACTAGAGATCTTTGCTATTGTAGGAACCCCATCTGGATCTGGAACAGGTACAATTGAAATCGTATTTGAGGATGGGTCTAGTTCACAAATCACAGCAACAATCAGTTATAACATCACTGCATAAGGATCTTATATGAAATTACTTCTCTGTATGCCGGGTAAAGCAACGAACCAAAGACCATTTTGGGAGTCTGCTTTTGTCAATACTGGACTGGATGAACATACCAGTATGGCATTTCAGGCTAACGGAAAGTGGAATAATCAATACCCAGAAGATTTGATTTCATCTTTAGGTCTTGATAAGATTGCTGAAGAACAACATTATCATTCAAGAGTCCGTTTGGATAATGGATATATTCCAAAACCATATACACATACTTTCTTAGATTACGAGCCACGAAAAAGAGATCTTTCCGGTTCAGAATCTGACTATATGTGGTCCAAATTGGAATATGGTTTTAATGAAACTGACGAAATTTTTCTCCATAAGATGCGTCGTGCTGTGCAAAAAGCAACTGGCGGACTTCCATATGGAATGTATCGTACACCGATATTCCCTAAAACTGCAATTAATAACGAAGAACATTCCATCAATATAGAATCACCAGAGAAGATAGTATCTGAAATGGATTGGGTGTGGATGCACTGCTACCCCCAAGATAATATTATTAATGGTGATATTATTGGTTACTGGGAACAACTTACAACTACCCACGCAGCATTGAAGAAAAGTGGAAAGAAAGTTATTCCTTGGATTTGGCCAAGTTATGATCTTAATACAACTGATGCGGTAAAATATGGTGCTGCTGTATCCTCTATGCTTTCATATATTCCCGGCATAGATACTATTGGTATCTGGGCTGATATGAATCAAACTGGTGCATCAATGAAACAGAATCAAAATATGGCGGCGATTGCTCCATATCTGAAAAGAATCATAGATTCTAGGGCATAATAAATGGCTGTAAGACCTTGTATTGTTACAACTTGGGCATATCCAGAACCCTTCATTTCTGAGGGAGTTCTTAATCCATTCTGGAAAAATTCATCTGTAGTTCCCCAACTTAGAGAATTTCTCTCTGTATCAGAAGCAGAACTCGAAAATGCCACGGTAGCAGCCGCATCAGCAATATCTGGACTCCAAACAATGTTGGCATCCAGAGAAGAAGCGGGGAATACAAGCACATTTTATTCGCTTTATATTCATGGATTTGCTGATAGAGATGCAATGCGTGGATTTGAAAATCCGAATGATGCTATCACTGGATGGGTAGATGCATTCCCCGATGACGCTACAGACTCATCCCCATTTATATCAAATGGATTGGATGTGTGCAAGGCTTGGGGTGATGCATTCTTAGATGAGTTTAAAACTCTTTTAGATTCAAATGAACTTCCATATCCATCTAGATTCCATTTTGATACAGAAATGGATATTTCCGAGTCGTTGGCAGCCCGACCAGTATCCGCTGGGTATGATGGATGGATGGATTATGCTTTGGCTGACCCTAGAGCAACTACGGAGATAGTAGATGGCGTTAGTACATTCACAGAAATGGTGAATGGTTGGGTCACTACTGAGGGTGCATCTCTTGGATGGGATGTGAATGAAAGTTACTGGGGATCTGATAATAAAGATCTCCGAGAATTTCTTAAATATTACATGTATAGACTCCGAGATTACTTACATTGGTATGCTTTTATTGAGAAGGCAACAACTATATTCCCCGGAACCACATGGAGTAATTGGAACCACGGAGATTATGGAACATATCTAGAGCCAACTCTCTGTAAGGGAAAAGCAAGTAATGTATGTTATGGAGACAGTGCTCCATACAGTGATTTTGCAGCACCTTCTCTGTACCCACTTCGAAACGAATCTTTTCAAGACGTTGGAAGTGAAAAAGCGGATTGGATTAACGTCCTAGGAATAACCAGTTCTGTAAAAGAACATGGGCCTCCATATAGTGATGATTTTGCAACTCTATGGACAGAACTATCATTCAGAACCATAGAAGGTCTTGTGAGAGTAAATGGACCAGATAATGTAGTCCCTTGGATCACATATGCTGGAGAGTTTTACTCAGAAGCAAATTTCATCGATGATGTAGATGTTGTCACCATCGATAGTGAATATGCAGATAATTTTGTAGTCGGAAATAAGATCTCTCTGAGGGATGTTTCTGATTCTCAGTTATATGTTGCAACCACCCTAAGAATCTATGACCAAGGTAATGGAACTCACACAATCAATATTGGTGGATTGAACCCCACAGACAAAGGAAACTTTGGAAGTGTTACACAGGCCAGAGATGCAGTTATTGCCATAAACTCACCAGTAAACGATGTCAGTCCAGAATCAACATCATTCTTCTACCAAGTAGATCAAAGTGCAATAGATCGTGTTGTAGATCGGTGTGTCTCTCTCGGTGTGACTGAGTATATCTTCTGGCAAAATGATGGAGTTATCAGTGATGCTCAATGGATCAGCATGGCTGATGGTGTTGCTAAACTAGAAGATGGTCTTGGCGTTCTTCTTGGGGAATTGAGATCTGTATACACCAGTATAGATGGCGGGAAAGTAGTTGTAGAGTTCAAGATGCCAGCGAACGGATCTTGGAATATTTCTAATCTATCTATTAGTTCTGGTATGTCTCCAGTAATTACAAATGATGGTGTTCAACTTGTATATGAAGAAATTACACCAGAGCATTTATCGGTGAATGAAGTGGGAGATCTTTCTGTTGAATTTATGATTACATCACCATCGATTGTATCAGGGTCTGAAGTTACTATAGGTATTACAGAAGGATGGATAGAGGATGATACCTATCGGTTTAAGACATCAGCAACTACAAATGTGGTATCAGGATTCTCTTTAAACCCAGAATATTCCCTATTCTCTGTATCGAACGAAAGCGAGTCTCGAAACTCGACTTATCAGAACGGGAAGCCACCACCCACCCCAAATAGAAAAACTCCGAATGATTTATCACCCGGAGTCGTTCCCTATTAAAATAGACTTCGTTTTCCTTGTTCTGGATAATCAATAACGATTACCGGAACCATTGCTTCTTCTGATATCTTACGCATATGTCTGGTTCCAGCACCACCGGGAAAAGCAATCACCATATCTGGACTCTCTTCCTTGAGCATCAGGGTGTTCCTCACAGGCCCAGCAGAAGACCCGTAGCGGTTCCAGTCTGCTGGATAGGCAATTACCGGGATCTTGTTCTTGTACGCCCACATAGCCGCCATACGATCTGCTCCGAGGGCATCACCATGAACTACACAGGTAATTTCAAATCTTTCATCCAGTTCATCGAGTTTTGAATTTAGTAATTTATGATCTTCAAAATCTCGACCACCACAAACGATTACTTTCATGAATACTCCTAGTCTACAATACTATCTAGGGTTTCCTTTGCGACGTTATACATTTTGTTGTAGTTGTCGAGATATTCCTTGAGCATTTCTACAATGACATGATGTTCTGGTACAACCGAATCCTTATATCCGAGAAGAAGATTTGTGGTGGTGAATTCACGGACTTCAGCAATTTCATCAGTATCTGTGAAGTTTCCGACCTTACCCCATGAGCGGGATCCAATGAATACTGTTGTGTGAATGATATCACGTTGTCCATATCGCCAGTCTTCGATTTCTGTATCCCCGAGATATCGAAGGTCTTCTACTGCAATGTCTCCGACCTCTTCTCCAATCTCTCGACGAGCGGTAGCGAGATAATTTGATCCCGGTTCTGCGTACCCACCGGGGAAACGGAACTTATCTTCTCCGTTCTTGCGAACCATATAGACGCTATGATGTGAATCCATATCTTCATACTTAGAAGTAGAGAATACAATGGCATCCACGGTAGGAATAACCTTGGGGTATGTTCCTCCCTGTGCATAGATCACACCAGCACGGAAATCAACTGAGGATCGAACCTTATTGATGATGCTCTCTCGTACCTCTGATCCAGACCAGAAAGGCTCTGTGGCGACCAACTTCTGTGTGGCGTAGTTTCCGGTGTAATGCTCTACGAAGCCGTCACGGGATCCGTAGAGGCACACAGACTCAGTTGGGCGAACCAATCGAGTGATGTTACTATCCAGATCTTCAGACCAATTTTCATCTGAACGCTGGTCGTAGATGGGTGCAATAATCGCATCTGGATACATCTCCTGAATCATCACCCGACGGGCGTTGAATGGTAGGGGATTCGTTCGTGATGCAATGTGGGAAGATCCCAACATGACGATCATAGTATCATGATTTTCATTCACCCAATCAAGAAGTTCTCGATGTCCGGGGTGAAGTTCATGTACCTGAAAACGACCGACCACTACTCCGACATCATACTTTTTTACTTCATTCTGCATTGTATACTCCTATGTTGATACTATTATAGCACCAATTTGATCAAAATTCAAGTAATTTGAAGATGATTTCGTGCCCATTCTGGGGCCTCTCGCCCTTTATTCCATCGAGCAATGTCCATCTTCTCGCCGATGTAGTAATCACGATAGGACTGTACTGGATTAGATGATCTATATTCCTCTGGCATTGCGAGGGCAAATGGAGTCAGTCCAATGCTAGGAAGACTCAATTTATACTGATTTAGATCACACCATTCGATAACATCTTCACTTTTATGTCGCTTTCCGTATCGGTGTGTATATTCAGCAGCAAGTGCTTTTCCATGATCTACAGTCCAGTTAAAGTTCTGGATAGATTCCCTAGACCAAATAGTACAGGGATGATTGTAGTGTGTGCGTCTGTATGGTGCTTCTCCGGGCTCGAAGAGAGCACAAAGGATCTGAGCGGTCTCTAGAACCATCTTCACCACATGCTTGTCACACTGAGACACGGCTGCTCTGGTGGGATCATAATCAAGTAGAAAAATATTCATATGCTAGTATACCATTAATCCTTATTCGTGTCAAGGTGGTTTTCAATCATTTCTTCCACATCTTTCATCATCGTGGAGATCCTATCTTCTCCACTTTTTGGACTCCCATGAAAGGTAATCTCAAAGAAGATCTCACTAAGAACCTCCCCGTATGAATTGTGCTTCAAGAGAAAGTTCTTGCTGCGTTGCACAAAGTTGGCGAAGTTCTTCCCGTGACTCTTGTGGGAGAAGTTCTTCAGCATGGACACCAGCATGGAGACCAACCTGACGGAAGAGTTCACAACGACGCTGGGCGTGGTGAAGATCATGATCAACTCTGAATCTTGCGTGTTCTCGCATGGGTTAGTTCCTTTCTTGTTGACATAGTATAGCACAGATTCATGTAAAAGTCAAGTAATTAAATAATCAATTGTTGGACGCATTTATAATTAAAACACGGGTAGAGGGATTCGAACCCCCAATGGATTTTCACCGCTGGCTTCGAAGGCCAGTGCCTTACCAATTAGACTATACCCGCAATCTAAGACATTTTAATACTCGCGGCTGGGATCGAACCAGCGACCAATTGCATGTCGAGCAATCACTCTACCACTGAGTTACGCGAGTGTTAAGCATTCCCGATAGGATTCGAACCTATAATCTACTGGTTAGAAGCCAGTGGCATTTCCAATTATGCTACGGGAACATTAATATTGTCTACAGTAAGAGGATAAGCAATCTACTCTTTCCTTACTGATTTCAGCCAACACCCTTTACACTTCTTTGATTCTCTGTATACAGGGCTATTACATACTTCGCATTTATTCATCTTCCTCGGAGACTTTTCTTCTTCCGGAATTCTAGCATTTCTACCTCTCCAAGTCGGAGTCAATGCATGACAGTTAGGACATAAAAGCATTAGATTGTCATACTCATTGTTTGTCTTGTCTCCGTCTATATGATCTACTTCCAATGGAATTTGTTCATCTTCCCATTCTTCCCTAGAACATCTCTCGCACTGGTGGCCTTTTTTCTTGATAAGATGAGGCTTTATGGTTGAAATGTTTGCATAATTTGACCAGTCTTTTGTCTGCTTGTCTTTACTCCAACCCTGTCCTGTCCAATGTTCGCATTTGAGATCTAGCCTTTGAAGATTACGACGCATATTATTATAGTTTCCGCCAGCAACTTTTAACCCCAATTTCAATAAAAGGTCTCTCATACTGGTTGCTTCAGCAGCATATTTTACAATATCTTCATCTGTATAATTTCTATATTGTCTTGCCATTCCCATATACTCCTTTTAAAGTATATAGGTAAACGCATATTTTATATTTTCTGTGTTTACTAATTCAATATCCCGACTCGGATTCGAACCGAGACTGTAGACATTTTAAGTGTCTTGCCTCCTACCTATTGGGCTACCGGGACAATTTAAATACCAGAGGCGGGATTCGAACCCGCACGCCCAAGGGCACCAATTTCTAAGACTGGCGTGTATACCAATTCCACCACTCTGGCAATTATCTCAAGAAATAAGTCTTGCTTTTAATTCATTTAAATAGGGGATGTGGGACTCGAACCCACGACCCTCGGTTTAAAAGACCGAAACTCTAGCCAACTGAGTTAATCCCCCAATATAATCCGTATCCTCCAAAATCGATGATCCTTATTCTCTCTCCCACTGGCGTGGGTTGTAGGCGTGAATCCGACGCCTCGTTGTTCAGTTACAAAGTAACCTACAGAATAAGCAGAAATGTGAGGGGAGTCGAACCCCAGAAATCTTGCTAACCACACAAGATTGTAGATCAGAAATTTCTGGTTAGGAAATAACTTGATTACTACACACATGATTTGGGATCATGCCGCTCAACCATCCGGCGTTCACATCTCATCTAAAAAGGTTAAATCTATTCACTTTTCAAAAGGCTCCACCCAGACTCGAACTGGGATCTGTAGATTACAAGTCAACTGTTCTGCCAATTGAACTATAGAGCCTTAGTGCTATTATATAGTCTTTAAATTTCAAAATCAAGTATAAATTTGGATTTGTATTATGCTTTCTGGTAAACACTTACTCCATTCGACATAGTTCCAATACGATTCAAGGCACATCCTGCATATCGCATCTTGACATGAGAAGCAAAGGTATCTGCGACCTGATTACACCAAGATTCTGCAAGGACTTCTCTGGACCAATCACAATCATTTGTCTGTGGGACGAGTGAAACACTCATCAGATGCCCATAGTGAGAAATAACTACCTTGGCATGTCCATTCTCAAGGACACAGTAATCTTCACGATCTACCCATTTATCTTCACTTGAAAATGAGGGGTATCGTTCCTGAACAACATTCCGGATATCTTCTGAAATATCTTCCCAGAAGAATTCTCCACTCTCATCCTGCATTTCTTGAACATCGAGAAAGACGGTTGAAATCGCGTTGGTTGGTACTGATACTGATCGTCCCATTTTTAAATCTCCTTTTGGTTGCTCTAAGTATAGCATCCATCTGGTCGAAAGTCAAGTAACTTTATCATTTTTTCTTGAATGGGCGACCGAGGAATCGAACCTCGTCCGTATCCGTTATAAGCAGATCTGGGCCACCATAGACCCCCATCGCCCCATATCTGGCTTGTTGCTCACAACTTAGCCGGGCATGTCGCTCCCGGAACCAGAAATACTGATGTCTAGACTACTTCGCAAAAAGAGGAATCGAACCTCAATGATATCAGTTTAGCCTTGAAGACATATAAGGAGTAGACGCACTATTAATATCAAATGTATATCGAATACATCCAACATCAACAATGAAGTGATTATCCCATGAATGGATTGATCTGTGATAAGAGATTTTATACTCACCACGGTCTAGAAGATCAATGATTTTATCTTCAACATTCTTTTCTAGTCTAATCATATTCAGTTCCTTTCGATTAATGCTCTGGGGAGGACTCGAACCTCCAAACAGGAATTTTTGAAACTCCCGGCTTTACCAATTTGCCCACCAGAGCGAGTGTGTTGAGAGATCACAAGTCGTTTGGATTATGATTGTATCGGACTCCGGCGATTTACTCTTGCTCCCGGTTCCATCTGAATATAAACTCAAGAGAATAGCACCAATATTCAGGAATCATCATCAAACTGTCTAGATCCTTTCAATCATATAATTCGTTGCAAACCATAATATACTGACATCTCAACACAATAGATCACGGATTAACTCGTCACACTCAGTAAACTGAAACGGCGTTCATTTTAATTTAGGAGAATCCAAATGGATGCCTGTGTGTCCGTGATTCTATTTTTCGTATCCCTTCATATTATACCGCAATCCTGATGAAAGTCAAGTCTTCTTCGATCATTTTTGCCATCATATCCCAATTAATTTCTTCACTGAACCCCTCATTTTCGAAGCGAACCTCTGTGAAACACCTGAGACTGTTGGCCTTCCAGCCGATCTCTGGGCGTGCGTAGATAACTTCCTCTCGAATCTTACTACTCTTGAACCATTCGTGATAGAGAAAGTGTTCATATTCAGTCATTGCCAATTATCCCTTCATTGAGTATGTTTAACCGTTCACACCATACATCGGCATTTTCCCTGTACGCAAATGAACGATTCTCTGCATTTTTCACAGTAATTTTGAATTCTTCGCCAACATACCTGTCATAATAGGTATAACCGTCAGATGTGACGCTATAAACATCTTCGTTAAAGACTTGCCATCCGATGCTGCGGTCAAACTGTAGGACGTAAATATCCATATTTGGATAGATGATTTCATCATCCCGCGTTCGCGGAAGATTCTTTTTAGCCAGTTGCATATGCATACTACTCATGATGTTCTCACATATCATATGGACTACCGTTGACTTTGAATAGCCCACGACGTACTTGGAATTCAAAAAACGGACGCTGAATAGCATTGAGGAACGGTGCCTCTGTGTCTCCGTAACGATCCTCGTATGCATTCTCAATCACCATATGGGCAATTTCTGCACGCTCATCACTGGTTGCTGTTGAGAGGGATCTGACTGCAAATGCACCACCATTACGGTAGATCATTCGATGTGCCTCTGTGACGACACTACGACTCACATCTTTAGTGCTGTGATTTATCGTACCGATGGCTGCTAAAATAACAACACCAGCATAGATTGAATATCTCTTCGTTTTCTTCATTCTCTTCTCTCCATTCATTATTAAATTTTCTTATCATGAATACGAATATCGCCAAGACGTTTGGCGATATTTTCAATCTGACTTGCGGACAATGAGTAATCTATCTCTCTGCATGTCTGGTATGAGAGCGTTTCTACATTTTCATGCTCTCCCCAAGGTCCAAAATCTTTCACTCCATTGGATCGAATTACTTCCTCTTGGATGTCCCTATACTCCTGCTTCTGCTTCGCATTCACTGGAGTGTGATCAAAATAGCAATTACTTAATCTGTTTTTGTTGATATTCATCACTAAAACTCTCTATAAAACTATTTCTCACTTCATCAATTTTAATGTCTTCGTGTGTTCCGTAGTGATAGTTCAGTACATCCATATTAAAGACATTTCTGTAAATAGGGCTGTTCGGGTTCGAACCGAAACTGAATCAGTCAAAGTGATTAGTGCTACCATTACACTACAGCCCCAAATTTGTCATAACCACATATTATCTTCTACTCTACTAACTCCCTGAGTGTTTCCATTATAGGTATACACCCACGCATATTCCATTCTACCATCTTCGTCCATACGAATGTCCATCATATCACGGTCGTACAGAATAGGAAATCCCTCTAGGGTATCTAGATCATCAAATACTTCGTCCGTAACCTCGTAGAGTTCTCCGTGGACTCCAGTAGACTCTTTAGAGTGTACGAACCCCGGATATGCACCAAGATCAATAATGCTTCCATTGAGAGTCTTTCCATCGCCAATATACTTCGATGAAGTCAAGAGATGATGATTAGAGAATCCCCGCTTAAGGGTTCCGTAGACGAATACTAGATGTGTATTTTCATTGTTCATAATGTATCCTTGAAGGGTGACTAGAGAGAATCGAACTCTCACCATGAGGTTCACAACCTCGTATGCTAACCGCTACACCATAGCCACCAACTGATTTTTAATAGTCTGAACGGGACTCGAACCCGCAACTTATTTATGCTGTCTCCAGACGACTGATGGAATCGAACCATCCTACTGACCTCTCGACCATGTTTTACCCTTAAACTATCAGACTACACATATATTATAGCATCATTTTCAGAAAAGTCAAGTGGTTATTGAGAAATATTCTTAAAATTTCCTAGTGTTATGTGGTATTTTCCACGAAACTTTGGACCTAACCGTAGATCACTCCTGATTTGATTCAACTGCTCACTCTGACAATCTATCCAGTATGTCTCACCGTTTGTGTACACAATCGGATCAAACTCAAACCACATACTCTTTCCCATGTATGGAAGTATTTCATCTTGAGAAACAATTCTACATTCTCTGTTTCCTGCAATGAATGTGATGTGGCACCCATTCATTGGTAGATTCCACTTTGTGTATGTGAACCACCTGTAATACTTTGAAAAATCATCGTCGAGTCTTAATGAAAACCAACCGGGATTTTGACCCGGAAGATTTCCTTGTATCTTGGCATAAGATCTCAACATTAATGGGGAAGGTTGGATTCGAACCAACAGTTCTCAGTGTTCTACCAAGCGTGTTCCCGTTTACACTACATCCCCATTCTGGGATATACCCAGAATATCTCTCACTCACTCTCTGGATACGATTCAGACGAACGCATCGACTGAACATCCCGCTGTACACCAATGGCGGTGCCTTCAATAGCACACATTACCGTACTACAACCGCCCCCTGCGAACAGGAATCCAATTGTAAGGAACATGAAAAAGCCTGCAATAAGGGCGGGCTTCCACTGCTGACGGAACCAATTCTTCATAATAAAACCTTTCAAGTTTCCGGTTCCACCGTAAGTGTTAAAGTCTTGCATCCATCCAAGACCAGTAAATTACTTATTCAACATATCCCCAAGGCATGTCTAGGTTTTTAGAGTGTGGTGTGTCGCACACCTGATCAAGATTGGTCACTTTGGTATTCATATCAAATCTCCTTGTCTACAAGTATAGACATCTATCGGCACAAAGTCAAGTCAACTTACCAAGAATAGTTGGAATTTTTTTTATAATTTGATAGGGAAATATTATTTTTTACCCATTTTAAATCACATTCTGGGGTCAAATGCCCCCCCAAAAGGTTGATTTCGAACCCACTACAATTCATTTTTTGTGTGATGGGATACTCTGCAAATGGGGGATAGATATCATCAAATGAAAAAATTTCTATCAAATCCTTTATTTTACCAGCGTATAAGTAGTCTGTGTAATAAGAATTATTCTTCACGAAAAATAAAGTGTTAATGCATTCATTCGAATTCTGAATCAAATGAATGAACCCATCCACATTTGTGGGGTGTAAGTCACTACGGGTTTTTATAGCAAAATCATATCCGAGATCTAAAGCATATTCTAGCCCCTTTAGTGTAGATATTTTTTGCATATTCAAATTCCTTGTTCCGGATTGGGATGGAATATCAGAGAATAATACTTTATCCTCTGATGTGTATTTTTCTTCTTCCCCCTTCCAAGTAGACCATATCAAATCAGTCTTTTCACTGAACCACATTTTTTTCATCAAGGAATAGTGGGTGGTTGGACCCTGAATTACAACCGCTGTTTTCATTTGGTTTCCTTTAAATAATGCTCTAGATCTTCTGGTGTTCCAAGCCCCCACATTCTTTCTGCCTCGGATATGGTAATTCTTTTATCATCCTGTATTGCCTCGTTGAAAACAGGACATACATAGAATTCATTATTAACTCGTATATTTTTTTCGATCATTTGATTTGCATATTTCACAAAATCAGATCCATGTTTCCAGTAATAGTACCCTACTGTAGCATGTGTAGAAATTGGATTCTTTTCCTCTACTCGAACCACTTTGTTATTTTCATCTACCTCTGCATAGGACCATTTTGGATGGGTAGATTCAAATGTTACTATACCACCATCAACCTGCTGTTCCTGCATCTTATACATGAACTGCATTGGATCCCACTCAACAATTTGATCTGAGTTTGCAAAAAACAGTGGCGAATCATTATCTATAAACTCACTTGCCAATAACGCAGTACATGCTGCACCCTCGGTCACTTCATCAACAAATACCACTCGACAATTAGGAACTATCAATTTAAGCATATTTTCTATATTGTACTTTTCATCATGTTCTCTTTGAGCAATAAAAATATAGTTTCCGTCCATCTGTAAATTTTCAATCACTCGCTGTATCATTGGCTTTCCATTAACATCAATAAGAGGTTTGGGAAATGTATATCCTGCCTCTAAAAATCTGGATCCCCTTCCAGCCATAGGTATAATAATATTCATATCTGTATCCTTCCATATTTCATTTGAAAAAATCTCTGGTGATTTTTGATTTAAAATGTTAGTCATATTGTTTGTGGTGATATCATCTGGAGATTTTACTCTGATAACGGATGCACCTGTCGAGTATGCAGACTTTAATCCATATGGAGAATCTTCAAATATAATAGTTTCATGTGGAAATAGAGAAAAGTGACTCATACACTTCCAATACATTTCAGGATGTGGTTTCGAATTCTTCACATCCTCATTGGATATAATACAATCAATTAGATCTATGATTTTTAACGAGGTCAGAACATTCGTCACTGTCTCTCGAATAGAATTCGAACAAACCGCGACAGAAATATTGTTGGCTTTCAAGAAAGATATAGATTCTATAATTTCTTTATTTTCAATGAAGCATTCCTTTAGAAGTTGTTGCGTTCTTGTCTGCTTATTTTTCCAGATCAAATTATAAAGATCCGTAGGTAGTCCCTTTTTCTTTGTGAGTAGGCTTAGTTTTTCATATGTCTTAAGACCATCATAAATATGTATGTGGTCATCCCAAGAAATCTTATATTCTTCTGAAAGAGCATCATTAAGAGAAGTATAATGAATTTCTTTAGATTTGAATAACACACCATCTAAATCAAAAATAACAAGTTTAATCATACAATTATGTAGTCATATCAAATCCCCCTCCCGGTACTGCCCCGAGTTATCCTGTTTACAAGACAGGTGCATCGCTTTTTATGCTTAGAGGGAATGTCCCGGTGACTATATCCGGGCATGGTTTTTCGTACCATGAGGTTTATTTTTGGACACGCCGTGTTTTGGTCTTGGGAGAGCCACGGAAACCACATAAAGCGTCACGCGAGATTTGAACTCGCACCTTAACACTGGCAATGTTAAATGCTACCATTACACTAGTGACGCAACTTGTGGAGCAGCCCCTACACCTTCGCCTTCCACTCATTCACCCTTATTAGACTTATTGGTTTTGGTGAATGCCCTTCCCTACAAATTTAAATGAGCGATGTAGGATTCGAACCTACGGCCACTTCCGTGTAAAAGAAGCACTCTACCACTGAGTTAATCGCCCTTTTGACCTATAATGGAGACTGGGAGTTACGATCTCCCTACTTCTGGATGCAAACCAGATGTTTTACCAATTAGAACTAAGTCCCCATATGATTAATATATACTTACATGACTATAACAGATAAAAACTCGAAACTTGTATGTTGTTTAAATTGTTCTTCTTCTTTTAAAAAGAAGAACTCTGAAATAAAGAGATCTCCAAATCACTACTGTTCGTTGGAATGTCGATATCAAAAACAAATAACCAAACAAAAAGTAACTTGTAAAGAGTGTGGTCATTCTTTCCTTAAAAGAAAGTCTGATGTGGAAAAGACCACAAACGATTTTTGTTCTCACAGTTGTAATGCTACTTATCATAACAAAAATAGAACTTATGGGATGAGAGTATCTAAACTTGAAGTCTGGATTTCAGAGCAATTAACTTCTCTATACCCCAATCTAGAAGTACAGTACAATCGTAGGGACACAATAAAATCAGAACTTGATATCTATATTCCTTCATTGGAACTTGCTTTTGAAATCAATGGAATATTCCACTATGAACCAATATTTGGTGAATCTACCTTGAAGCAGATTCAAAAAAATGATTCAAAAAAGTCTAAGAAATGTAAAGATCTAGGTATTACTCTTTACCATATTGATACAACCTCACAGAAAAATTTTAGTCCTGAATCATCTTATAAATTCTTGGATACCATTATCCAAAAAATTAACGAGCGTAGGGGGTTACGATCCCCCGAATCCGAGTAGACAGCCCGGTAGTTTACCGATTAACTTATACGCCCAATATCGTTGATTTGTCAGACGGGCTCAACGAAAAGCCTTTTTAATATCTCTACCACTGGTAAAGAAAATTAACAGTAGACAAGGGTATCGATCCCTAAGCCTTTTTTCAGACTCCTACTGATTAGCAATCAGTGCCCATCACCATCAGGGATTATCTACTAGAACGGTTGGGACAGGACTCGAACCTGCAAGGGCTATTAACCCATAACTGATTTCAAATCAGTCCCCCACTCCATCGGGAGCCCAACCATAAATAGAGAGCACCGGAATCGAACCGGAGAGCCTAGACTCCCAACCACTTTCCAAGCGGTGCCCATCACCATCAGGGTTTACTCTCTATCTTCTTCTCTTCACTTGTCAAAGATTACCACATATTGGTACTTTTATATAGGTCTGAATGCTGAATTATACCATTATTTTTCAGAAAAAGTGAACTAAAAGGGATATTGTGAACCCACAAATCATTCCTATCGACAGCCCACCAACAAATCTGAACAGAAAAGACTCAACCCTATCACATGACTTGAGTTTTCCCTGTACTCTAGAGTTCAAAGGACCACATGAAAGTGCTTCTCTTCCTTCTTGTGTCAATTCAATGACTGTTACATCCATACATCCTTTTCTGGCGGTGTGTCTACTTTTGATGTATTTCTCTTCCATCTCAAACTACCGCCTCTTGATCAGAAGAGACTTCAATCTCCGAAACGGTCTCAGTAGTCGATTCTACCGAGTTGACCTTGGGCTTCGGACCACGCTTGAAGTGCCGAATCCCAGCACAATCATCCGTAAATGATGCAAATGGATTACTATCGAAGATGCTTCCCCGAATGCCCTCAGCCTTGGCAGCGTTTGAGGCTGGCTTATAGATATCCCCAGTTTGGTTATCGACGAAAGCAATCGTATCCTCGCTCTGTCCATTTGTATGGTCTTCAATCAATCGACTATACTTGTAGCCCCGGTTGCGGACAACCGGAGAAAGTCCGTTGGATGTACGCTGTCGATTAAGATTGTTCACGAAAATACCAATAGTTGTCTCTACGTTTTCATTCATTTCATACTTCATTTTTTAACCTCTTTCATTTAAACGGTTTCCTTTTCTTGCCCAATTATTTTATCTACTTCAGGCTCCGGTAGAACCAATTTCAGCCTGAACCATTTCCATGTAATCGATAGTCAAATCTGCAACATTCGTGCGGGAAGGAATCTGACTGATCCGCTTCTGGATGTCCCGAGTGAATCGACCGAGAAGAACACTGGAATCGCTTCCATCCCATTCCTCAAAACTCTTGACCTCTCGCTCCATGCTTTCAATCTCACTGCGGAGAGTATCGACAATTGAGTTGAGAGTCCGTGTGTAGCGGTCGCGGGCGGCATCGACACGAAACTTGTTGTACTCACTGTTGGCTGCGTTGCTCATGGGATGTTTCCTTTTGGGTTAAAGTGAATTGACAGTATATTATACCATCAATTCATGAAAAGTCAAGTGACTTTTAGAAAAAATTATCCTTTCAAAACGGCAATGGGGGTAAGTTCAACATCAATATCAACCAGATCACTCTGGTGCTTCATGACATCCTCGACATTCTTGTATGCCGATGCAACCTCATCCCGAATATCATTCGATCCAAAGACCATGACATCTCCCAACTGATCCTCAACAGATGCATCGATGCCACCATCAATTCGACGCATTGCCTCCTTGCGGCTGAAGTTTCGTCCAGATCCATGTGAACACGACATGAACGAATCCTTGTCACCCTTACCAGTAACGATGTATGACTTTGTACACATCGATCCCGGAATGATGCCCACCTGCCCCCTACGGGCAGCAGTAGCACCCTTACGATGTACCCACACGTTCTCACCGAAGTGATTTTCAATGGTCGCATAGTTGTGGTGAATGTTGATGATATCTGATGGCTCATAATGTCCTGTGACATCAAGGAATGCCAAAATTGCTTCATTAATCATGAACAAACGGTTCTGATATGCATAATCAAGGGCAATGTTCATTTGCTCGATGTACAACTGTCCCTCTTCGCTATCCACTGGAAGATATGCCAACATAGGATCACTCAGGGGAGAATGATACTTCTCACACATGTTCTTTGCCACTGACATATGGTAGTCACATATCTTTGCCCCAAACTGACGGGATCCAGAGTGAACCATAAACCACAGCATACCATTCTGATCCTTTTGGAGTTCAAGGAAATGGTTTCCATCCCCAAGTGTTCCGATCTGCTGTGCCATAGTTGTAAGCATATCATTACGGAATCTCTTTTCAAGAGACTTCACGTTTTCATCGAAAAGCATTCTATTAAAACAGTTGAGGGCAACATCAGAACGCTTATCGTCAGTTTCCTGATGCACCGCTCGACCAACCGGAACCTTTCCCTGAATAATCTTGAACAGATCAACGATATCAGAAGTTGAAAGATGATCGACATGTAGATTTGTTTGTACAGCGGACATTCCGCATCCAATATCAGCCCCAACTGCATAAGGCATCACATATCCCTTAGTAGGAACTACAGATCCGATAGGAACACCGTATCCAAAGTGGGTGTCCGGCATGAGAGATACCCACTTGTGAATGAATGGGAGACGAGAAACATTCTTTGCCTGTTCCACGGCACCATCTTCATAGTCTGGAGTCCATATCTTGACGGGGACATTCATTCCCTCGCCCTTTTCGTAAATTACCTTATACATGTTGTTCCTTCATTCAAACATTTTCCATGAGACGATCTGCACGAATGATTGCACACATCGAGTGGCGACCATGAGGAAGAAACTGCTCTACTCCATCGTAGACAGAAATCCGACGACGCTTGATCTCTCCAAAGACCTTGACTTTTACTGACTTCTCGGTGCGGTCAAGGATTTCGAAATCAAAAATACAATCGTAGTCGCCAGCAGAACGGGTTGCGTAGACTTTCCCAATTTCGAATTTAGTGATGTCGCTCTGCATGGTATCTCCTTTTGGTTACACTCAAGTATAGTACCTATCGGCCAGAAAGTCAAGTCTATTAATTGCTTTTAAGTGAAATACATTCGGAATAGGTATACTCCGAATGCATGTGTTTTGTGTTATTCAAACTTCTTCTTCAGTCGTTCATACATTTCCCGTTCCTTTTGGGCAATTTCATCCTTCAATTGCTTCTTCTTCTCCCGTTCCTTGCGGGCAGTTTCCAACCTATCGTCTCGTTCCTTATCAGTTTCCTTCCTAGTGAACTTGATCTCGTAATCCTCATGACATGCACCACACTCATAACAGGATGATCCCCCTTCAAGGGTGATTTCTCCGGTGATTCCCATGTTCCTAATACCATCACGGATTGAAATAAGTTCACTAATCAGTGAATCGATAGAAGTTTCTGTGTTGATATATCGATATACACTATCCTGAATATCCTTGTAAATCTTCTTTGCCATTTTTAAATCCCCTTTCTTAGTATTCTGATGAAAGCATCATGATCAGGCGACTGCCATCATTCTGGACGAAGAATTTCAATTCGGTGTCTTCGAATCCGTCGAAAAAATCAGTGTATGGAATCATCTGGAGAGTCTTCTCGTTCCCATTTCCATCCGAAACTCGAACGCGGGCACCGTTCCCACTCTTGTTCTTGCGGAGAATAATGGTTGAAAATCCACCACAGTTCACAGTCCACTGAGCAATGCTACGGTAGTGACTGGCAATCAGATCCAGAAGCCAGTAGGCACCGTTGCCGTTCGCACCATTTTCTGCAACGTGCTGAACACCATCAGTGTGGATCAGACGATCCCCGGTGAACATGTTGCTCTTGTAGTATTGCATGGTTCCGGTGAAGTGACGAAGTTCGTTTGCGTTCATTTTAAATCTCCTTTTGGTTGCTCTAAGTATAGCACCCATCGAACCAAAAGTCAAGCGGTTTTACAATTTATTTTTTAACCTTTTTAACTCATCCACAAACTGGGGTGCTGGATCTGATATTGATTCTAAACTAGAAATTCTTTGTTCAATAGAAGATCCGTCATGTGGTTGAATTTATCCATAAAGTGCCATTTCTGTCTAGTCTGTCGTATATTAAAACACAACACGACACTCTTGGCACTTTATTTCTACTCGAATCACTCGATTTTCTGCGTTGGTCCCATAAAACAGACCCAAATTTCGTATTTCGGCTCTTGGCATCAATATACCTCAATTACTTTCACTATTTCGCTTTGTCAAATCATAGCGGATTTGGCGAATCGTCTTCTCCAATACTGAAGCCAGTCTTTTAGCCATCGTAGTGGCAAGTGAAGGTGGATAATTATCATGGGGAAAATAATTCATATATGTCTTGAGTATATTTTCCGAAGCGTCAAGGTACTTCATTTGACGCTTCTCATTCCATGATGTTTCCATTGACATGAGGTTGTTGATACGATCAGCAAACTTCACAGCAACCGCTTCCGGGGATCCAGTTCGAATCAGTTGAGAAATACGATCTGTCTTTGTTGAAGATTCATCATACCGATATGCTCGCGGGCCTGATGTCGTCAACTGCTCAAGGTCATCAATAAAATGGTTTACAGTCCGATCTTCATCAATGATCTCACGCAACAATTCACTAATAACAATCTTTGTCATCCATTCATCACAGTCTTCAATCACATCATGCATATAACCCAAAGCAATGATGTAGTTGATAGATCTAGATTCACCACGATGGACTTTACAATCCTCAGCGATGTATGCGAGAATTCCTACAACCCCCTTAATATGGAGATCAAAATAGTCACCACCACAATCCCGTTTCTGACCTTCGTGGGCACCTCTTGCAATATCTGCAAAATCACCCATCGTACCTACATTCATTACTTTAAACATGATTACTTTCCACCACTTGATGATGTTGACTTACACAGGCAACTAACGAACCATGTGAATCCATATACATTCCAGAATGGGATTTCACCCCACATTGGATTCCCTGTGACCGTAGCAAGACGATCATCAAACGTATACCACAAGAATGTGGGGATAAAGGACATGAGAGTAATAAACAGCAAAAATGTAACGATAGCACTAAACATAAGTCCGATTTTCATTTTAATTCTTCTCCAAATAACGGGGTGAAACAAGTTTGAATAGAACCCTTCCAAACGCTGGATCGGTTCTCTCTGTCAATGGACGGATAACGCATCCCTCCATCATGTGATTCGCAAGTGTCGAATCCTTTAAGATTATAGCACTCAGTCGGTCAATGTCAAGTGATCCGCGATACAATTCTGGTGCCCACTGGAGTAGTTCTCCAGCCATCTCACGGGCCTGATCGTATGGGATCCACTCAGTGCCACTAAGAAGATCAAAAGCACGGAAGAAGATCTGTCCACCAATTGCACCATACTTCAGGTTCTGGACATTTCCAAATACCTCTCCATAAACTGCAATATCAGGATTCTGAGTACACCACTCTTCGATCCAAGGATTCTGGTCTACTGCCTTCCACCACATGCAAGTAGAATCTTTCTTCTTCCAGTTTGTTCGAGATCCAGCCCGGAAGCGACCGTCAGTAAAGACGAATCGTGCATTCGCACCGTGGATCTTCTCTGTTGCCACGATCTCTTCGTTCTCTCCTAAGACACTCTTGAATGTCTGGTAGTTCTCGATATCGTACCGAGGGAAGAAACCCTCTGGGGGAGTCTCGTTGTCTCCAGCCATTGTATTCTCTGGTGGCTCGTACCGAATGATTCCAAGTGTATCCATTGCATTATCACCAACATTCAGATGGGATGCCTCTTCTGGAAGAGGAATGAGGAACCCGAAAGAGTATCGACCACGGAACTTTCGTGTTCGTGTTCTTCGCCAACTGTCATTCTTGGGATTCTCTGGCTTCAGAAACTGGAATGGTTCTGTATCTGGTACATAGTAATCTGCTGGAATGTAAACAGCCAATTGACCATTCTCCCAATCCGATGTACGCATACAGATCTCATATCCCATGATCTCCATCACAGATAGTGCATCTGCATCCGGATGCTTTTGCATATCGACTTTAATTACTGGACAATTATGTGTCGACATTATTCTCCTTTCAGTTTATTCAACTCTTTCATCATATTTTCGCGTGCCTGATGTTCATACTTTTTGTAGTAGAAATCAGTCTGGTAGACCCGCCTCCCTAGCATTACAGGATCCCCTTATTACGAAGACTGTGGAATGAAGTACGAATATTTTCAAGAGAAAATTCATCAACAAGATCATGGGTTTCCATGAGATCTTCAAGAATCTTATTTTCCCTTTCTGTAGAAGACATTTCCGGATGATTTGTCTTATACCAAACCGAAAGAGCCATGTATTGACGGGTGACACGGGCACGGCAAGTTCTGTTCTCCAGAAGTTCTTGATAGATATTCTTTACACGCTGTGAAGAATAGACGATTGCCTCGTTTACATTTTCTGGAGTCATATTTTCTGGGGTGATATTGTTAGATGAAAAGAATTCATCTGTGTAGATCTTCAGCGTTTTTAGCCATCCCTGTAGAGTCAGGACATTGAATCCGGTTTGATTTGCAATTTCTTCGATCTGTGTTGTGGTATCCATTTTAAATCTCCAGTGGTGTTATTAATTAGGAAATGCCGAATGCCCGAGCCCAGCGGCGAGTCCCAAACTGATTTTCCTTGGGCTGTGCATCGATGATCTCATTGTAAACTACATCAAGACGCTTAGTGATTTCTCGACGCTCTTGAAATTTTGCTTGGATCCCGAAGTCTGCACAGATTGGCATACAGTGGTGCTGGGGGTTCCGACTCATGTAGAATGAAACCATACGCCAGACATACTGAACCTCACCAGAAGCGTTTGATGGCTTTGACGCACGAAGGACACGCATACCCTTGCGGTTTACGGTAATCGCATAGAACATTTCCAGTGCTTCGCCGGTGAGTGAGTTATTGGTCATTGGGGTCGGAAGGTAAGCCATTTTTAATCTCCTTTTGGTTGCTCTAAGTATAGCACCTATCGGATCGAAAGTCAAGTGACTTTACTAAAAAAAAAGAATGTCCGGGAAACTTATCCCGGACACCCTAACCAAAAGAAAACAGTAATTTATGCGTTGGCCATTGGCCGAGAGCGACTGGCAACTGACCATGCCCGAATATTTTCAAAGGATTGCATATCGGTCATCTCCCCATCCTCAAACACAACCTTAAGGTAATCTGAATCTCCATATGATTCATCATACGGAACTGTGGTGAGTACCCCATCCTCGCTGTTAACAAGGCTGAAGCGACCACGCTTAGATGCCTTGCTGCTCATGGTCTTGGGATCCTTGTACACATCGAACCATTCTCCCTCTGGACCGATCGATGCGGAGCACTTAATGGCGAACTTGTGGGTGTCGCGGTTGTTGTTCTGGAGTAGATTTCCACCCATTCCGAAAACCACATTCCGACCATCTACAGCCCATTCATTTGCCTGCATCCACTCAGAAATCTGGTCGATCATTTCATATGACATGAAGTCACCGTAGATCACGCCAATGTATGGAGGAAGAACCTTGAATCCCATATCATTACGCTCTACTCCGAAACTATTCTCAAGAGAGTTGAGGATGTATGAGACTTGCTCAAGTGGATCTCCGGAGTCTGGACGAACCACAATACGCTTTCCACTATTGATGATCTTATCCTTGAGTTCAACTCCGATATACTGATCAACTGCACGGTAAGCATCGTATGAGTCAATGACGATCGACACAATCCCACCGGGTGCGGCTGCGTCAATAAACTGCTCAAACGCCGCACATTCATTCTCTTCGAGATGTGAAGTCGTTGTAGAGTGTTCACTTGCAAGGACACTCATTCCAACACCACCTTCTGCATGGTAGTAATCCATAGCGTATTGAATGGCCTTTAGGGTATCTGTGCCCATGAAACTTACGAGATGGGCCATTCCACCAATACCAGCAGACTCTTCCGAAGAAACTCCACGATATCCAAAGTCATTCAGGTGGAAGGGCGAAACGGTTCCACCTGTTTGGTTTGCGTACTCCGTAAGAAGAGAATGGATACTTCCCGAGTAAGTTGCAACGGTGATTGAGTACCACAACTTCATAAGCATGGTCTCTGCCCAGTTTGTGAGCCAAGGTAGACGCGGATCGGTGTTCTCGATGGTCATCATCGCTTCACCAACAGGAACCCATGTTCCCTCATCAACCGCACGGATGCGAAGAGGGAGGCGACCACCATGATCATTGACGATAATCTCCCAACCCTCTCGGTTGAAATACTGATCGTTTCCAAAGAGCCCAACACAAAACTCAGCAGCCTCATCAACGTGGGCCTGAGTAACAACTACACCTTGGAAATACTCCATGAGGTAATACTGGAGACCAAAGAACATCAGGGAATCATTATCGCTACCCCGAGATTGGAGGTATGAGTAGATATTCTGTGTTCCCTCTGGATACTGTCGCCAGTGAGTCATCTTGTACGCATCGGTGTTAAGAATTAGATTTTTCATTTTGTTTCCTTCGATTACATTATCGGCACAAACAATGCCCATGTCAAGTCATTATTTAAATTTAGTCTTCCCACTCCAGAATTCCGTCATTTATCAATTGATCTCTATATTCTTCGGCGGCATCACAGGCAGCAATTAGATTAGCAGCAAACTGTCTTGTATCTTCTATTGTATAGTATGCTGTATATCCATTTGGCTCTGTCTTAATTACATTCATCATCCAGTCTTCTTGTGTGGCACTATCATCCAAACTAAAAGATGCCCACATATCTCCAAAACCGAATCCACTCGGTATAGGTTTTACACTCATTTCATGACCTCCATAAAAATACCAATAATCCCAAAAAATATTCCAATAAAAAATAGAATAAGAGGAGCGATTGCCAGATCATCTCTATTATCAGATGTAAGATGATTAAACAACTTTATCCATCCAATTATCGCAAACATAAGACATACCAATCCTAAAATTAATTGTACCATCACTTCTCCTAAAAATATACAGACACTATAGCAGATGCAACTACTGAGATAAAAATTACACCAAAAATCAATACGATGGCTTCAATTAATGTAATTGATTTTAAAATCTTTGTCAAATTACCCCAAAGTTTCATGTCACCTACTCCACATTTTGTACACAGGTTTTTGAATAGGGCGGGTGGGATTCGAACCCACGATTGTTCGATTATGAGTCGAAAACTTTAGGCCGCTAAGTTACCGCCCCAATTTATTTAGTCAACAATCTTCAGCGAGTAGCAGAGATTGCTATGAACGTGGAGGCTGATAATGTCACTGTCGCTGTTGTGCTTGTACGCACGCCCATGACCGCTGAAGTAATCAGGGCGAAGATACATCACACCCTCCTTACGATCCCGCCAATCAATCCGGTTCCCCTCAGCATCCTCATCAAGAGCCACAGGCATCCAATCGGTCTTACCAAAGTCCGACGCAGCATCATGGAGGTAGTCATCAGTCATACGGTAGTTACACTTGGCCATGAGGCGACCCTGACGAGCACGATTCTTCAGCATTCCACGGTTGATAGTTGACATTTTAAATCTCCTTTTGATAATTATAGCAGAAAAGACCCTTAAAGTCAAGGGTCTAAGGGATTATTTTGTTGAATTTTTCTTTTGTCCATAAAGCCCCTGTACTGATGTAGAAACATTAATCATACTTATAGCATGACTATCAACCACACTCTGGCCATATAGATGCCCTTCTTTCCATGCAAGGTGGTCAATTTCCTGAATCACTTCCTCTGATAGACCTAGGGTTCGTGCCCATTCTACATGTCGATCACTCATTAGCATATCTATATCCTTTCTTAAAGATCTTGCTCTAAGTATAGCACCTATCGCCTCAAAAGTCAAGTGACTTAGGGGATAATTTTACACTTTTTCTTCGTGATGTGTCCGTCTGGGGTCTTATTCAGGTAGTTCGATTTCTGCCTGTCTTCATCATGCCCGAGCCTATAATTGACCTCATTTAGACCCTCCACAGATGAAAGTGGAATTTCTTCCTTGATTCTTTCCATGATATATTCCGTGATGTCGATTGCTCCCTGCTCATCTACTCCAAGTGGAATATCAATGTGTAGTCTATACTGGCTCATCCAATGTCTCCTTTAAAATAAGCAATGGATAAGAAGATTGAAGAAATCCATACAATATTGAGCACTACCCCAGTAGTTTTAAGCATTCGTATGGTGTTTTTATTATACTTCGGAATCACATCGTTTTCCCTAGACTCTGCATAACAAACGACTAAAGATCCTGGCAATGTCAGAAGACACAGAAACAACGCCAAGCAATAAGCAGTGAAAGTTAACCATTTACTCAAAACATAATACAAGAATCCACATTTGTCTAGAAAGTTTAAGTCACCGAACTTTTCCGTCAAAGGGCTAAATTCTTCCATCAATTCTTTATACGATTTCATTATTATCCTCCTTATCTTTTGGGTTCAACATTTTCCAAATTGCTTTACTGATATCCTTACCATCCAAGATCATGAATAGCAAAGATGTGTATGGTGTACCAGATGCCCACTTAGCAAACTCCTTACGATATTCCCTATCCTGAATCTCTCCGTCCGGACGATCCGTATAAAACAGATTATATGCGACCACTTCAATGGAATCATATTCATTCTGGAAATTATCGATAACCTCTTCCGTCCACTCATACCATTCATCTGGGAGTGGTGCAATAATATCCTCTTTACTAACACCATTCATCAGATTTTCCCAGATTGATTTCTCTGATAGATTGCTGATCAACTTATGCTTAATAACATAATTTTCAAACTTGATCTTCATTCTAGTGACTTGGCCACCATCAAAATGGACAACATAACCCTCTTCACCATCCTTGTCTTCTCCCTTTAGCCTTGAGAATGCACCACTATGGATGTTTCCCATTCCAGATGAAACTGGCTTAACTACATTCACACCGATACCACTGAACAATTTCCTGTTGTGCTCATTCAAACAGCAGTGTTCCCATACTAGGTTGTTACTGCTTATCGAAAGAAGAACCATATCTTCTCTATTACCATAGTTCAGAACAATTCTATTTTCTGGGTAAATGATTTCAAAGAGATAGGTTATTTCCTTATGGCCCTCCCTGATGTGCTTACAAAGTTCTTCATTCTTCTGGATGTGGTTGGTAGCCCACAGTGCCTGATGTCCCGTAAACGACCCTCTGGTGGCCACACAGACGCTTCCAGTATCATCTACATATGCAATCCCCAGAGATCCATCCATCTTTGGATAGACCTTAAAAGGACGTACATCGTCTGCTGTTTCCTCAATCTTCCCATCTAGTTCCTCCATATTGAAGAACTTGGGGAATGGCCTAGAGATAATCTGGTAGTTAGAATCGAGGATCAATCCCCGAGACATAAGAGTAATCTCATCCCACGCCGGATTATACTGAAACTGCTTTGAGTAGTTGTAAATATACAAATCACTCGAAACATGCTTCTGCACGTTGATATTGCCAAGTTCTACATGAGATCTCAGGCTTTCAATTTGTTGTGGGGATAGATAATACATTTTAAGTAGACTGGCTCCAAGCGTATACCACGACAACAGCAATATAGAAAATCCAGATGAAACTACAGCACAGTGCTGTCTCCATAGAGATTTTATCTACATTCTTGCTTTCCTCACCACCATCCTTATTAGTATCCTTTCCCCGTAAAGCCACGGGGAAGAAGAACATGAAGAAAACAATATTGAACACCAGACGGAAGGGATCCTTCCACGAAAATCCTTGATTTTCACTCATGAGTTATTTTCCTTAAGTGTGGTCTTGAGTTGCTTGAGAAAGCGGTGCCGACCAGATGCACCACAGTTTGCCCGCATCCACTCACAGAAGTCCATAAAGGTCATAGGAAGACCAGTGCTTCGATCGGTGAATCCACGGGGATGTGGAAGACTCTTGAAGAGGTCGGCATGATCTTCGAGGATGCTATCGATTTCATCAGTCTTACGAGCATCGAGCATTTCTCGGCGAAGACGATCCATTCTCCGCTTATCTGGGCTTCGCTTGAATGAGCGGATCAGACCGTCATCTCCGGTCTTCTCGACGCAGGTACTACCGACAACGAAGTGCTTACCATCGGCATCACGGATCGTGCAGCAGATGGCGATACCCGTACCACAGTGAGCACAGACACCCATTGGCTGACCGGGAGAGCCTACCATGAATCCGTTACCAAGGTTCTTTGGGCCTCGATCTTCGAAACACCCGACGAATCGGAATGGAGCACGACCACAGCCGCTACGCTCAAAAACGTGGGTGCCAACTTCATTCTGGTTATCGGTTTTAGTCGTCATTTTAAATCTCCTTTTGGTTGCTCTAAGTATAGCATCCATCGGGTCGAAAGTCAAGTCACTTTACAATTATTTATGAATATGAAAAGACCCCTTTCGGGATCTCTTGATAATTTTGATTAGGCAGACTGGAGATCCTTAGCCACACGCTTCACAGCAGCCTCTGAAGCACAGTGCTTGACTTCCTGTCCATTGACCCGGACATTGCTGAATCGTGCTGGGAACTGGTGGAACGGACGACCTCGGCTACTGGTCTTGAAGACGATGCTGTTCACCATGTCGAAGGAAATGCCATTCTCAAACTTCAGGAAAAGTCGGGTCTGAAAGAGATCACCAAATTCGTAATCGATCTTAGCACTCTCGACCTTTCCGATTGCATCCATCTTCTTCGTCATCTTCGTGACGAAATCAGCGAGTGCATTATCAGCCATTTGTTCGGCGAGGGTATCGAGTTCGGAATCAGTCTTCCAACGACGAACATATTTGACATCGTACTCTGATTTCTGGACTCGATCCCGAGTGATTACGTTTCGGAAAATATCAGTAACGATATCGTTACCGTATGAACCATATGGATAGTTTTCCATCTGAACATTGTGACGACTTTGCATGAATGAAAGACAGTAAGAGCATGTCACATCTTCAAACAGTTTGGTGTCAAGATCATTTTCACCTGCGGTGAACTGCCCGAACTCCGAGATACGCCCACTGTAACGAGCATCGCCGTTCATCCACTCTGGGTAAGTTTTTTCGAGGATGTTTTCCTTGATGTAGTTGGTGGCTGCCTCTACCCAATTCTGTGCATTGATCTTGTCTCTGTTGAGCATAGTGCGGTAGTTCTGGATGAGTGAGTCACGGCGGATGGCGAGCAGTTCTTTGAGGGTGGCTTCGATGTTCATTTTAAATCTCCTTTGGGTTGCTTTAAGTATAGGCAAGTTAATTCAAAAAGTCAAGTCATTTAGGAAAAGTTTTTTAGAAAAGTTCAATGTTCTGGGAGGCTGCGATCTTTCCCATACGGGCGATAATCTGCTTGTGGGTATTGGCACCCTCAAAATCAGCCTTAGAAGCACCATTAACGCCACCATCGCTCAGGGTGTTGAGACAGGCGTTTACTTGGAAGCAACGGCGGCACTGGGCGTTCTCACCCTCTCCATTGCCTGTATCGCGGGTTCGCTTACCACAGAGTTCACAGTTGTAGGTAGCAGCGTGAGCGGAGTAACGATTCTGGCCAAACTTGTTCATTTTGAAATCTCCTTGTGGGTTGCTTAAGTATAGCACCTATCGGGTCGAAAGTCAAGCCACTTTACTAATTAATTTAAATTTTAGTAATTGGCTTGACTTCGGATCAGATCTAGCCTATAATAGTACAGACCAGAAAGGAACCCTTCCCATGTACGATACATTCAAAACCACCGCCGCTGCCATGAAAGCCTACAAGCGTTGCCGCACCCGCAAGGACTTTATCCTTAAGGATGCCTCCCAGACGACCCTCAACCGTCTTAAGTGCAAGTGCTGTGGGAAGCCCATCGCGGATTACGGTAACGCCCCCGAGGGATACCGTAGCAACATCTGTGAATGGATCCCCGGTAAGTGGTCCAAGGACGGAAAACCAAAAATCAGAGCCATGCACTACACTTGTGCATGGGGAGCAGTATTCGAAGATATCGCAAAACTTGAATTCTAAGAAGGAATAAGAATGACTCACGAAGAACGACTTGCAAGTGGAGGATGGGCAGTTTGCCGGTTTATGGGGCATGAAATGAACTGCTGGGTTCGCCCCCGTGATCTCTGGGAACTTGCTGGCATGGACGATCTTGAAGATGGATTTGTCTGTGCTCAGGTTGCTGAGGATGGTCCCCATCGCCGACTTGAATTTGTGAAGTGGCCTACTTGACTTTTTAAATTAACTTGCCTATACTTAGAGCAACCAAAAGGAGATTTCAAGATGCGTAGAACATACTGGACTGTTGAAAACGAATCTGAGATGCTTACCAAATCACAAGCAAAGAAGAATGCACGATCTATCGCAGATATGACTGGAGATACCGTAACCATCACCCTCTTTAAAATGGACAAGTATGGGATCTTCTGGGATGAAGAAACCGAGACCGTTTACCCAACTAAATCATAAAAGGACATAAGATGTTTTTACACGACCCAATGACCGTAAATACCGAACGACTTACAACCCGCGAACTGAAGGAACTAGTAGAGATTCTTCGAGACGAATTGAATGAGAAAGATCAAACCAAAACTGAAGAGTAAATGAAAAAGCCCCTTGCGGGGCTTTTTCTTATCCAATTGGAATGTTCAAGATATCATCTTTTCGGATGTTCACCAATCGCAGGGTTCCTTTAGCGAGTGGTTTGTAGTACCCCTGATTGTACACATTCAACATAGCGTAATATAGGTAATCAGGCATAAGTAAATCTTTTCTTGTGACGGTAATTCCAAAATGCTCAGGATTATACTTCTTGACTGGTTCGCCAACTGCATTTTCTGATCCTCTTCTCACAATCCAAAAGTCTGCATCGGGGTTCTTGGTAGATACCTCAATGTAGTTTCTGAGTGCCTTTTCAACAAGGAAATTTCGAAAAGATTTTATTGTAATGTACCTCTTATGTATCCTTCGACCTTAAATGTATGAGAAGTCAAACTAGTAAAATCATCGTTTAGAATGACTTTAAGTTTTTCTTGGCGGTCTCCGTTTAACACTATGTATTGCCCCGACTTGTGGAATGACCAACGAACTACAACAAAATCATCACCAGCACCCTGAGATCTAATTTCAGTATCGTAACAATGAGATCCCCAGTCTGCGTTCGATTTTATTGGAAGATTGTCTGTGATGTTATCGATCACGATTCCATTAGTTTTTTGTATAATGATTCCATTTGAAATTCCATTTGGAATACTTCCATATCTTTCCCATCTAGCAGAAGGATTTGCACGAATACCCACGATCAATCTAGAAATAACAAGTGTTTCCCCGGCAGTAGGAGCAATAAAAAACTCTGTAATTCCCGTTGATGAATAATCACCTGTAGCACCTATTATGCCATTTGTTGTTCCATCTGTGCTTAAGAACTGGTGAAATGTTAGGTCTTGTGGTTGATCTGGATCAATTTGGACGACCTGAGTTCTGATATGATCCGATCCTTTATTTACTCTCATTAAAAATACCCCCTATTTCTAAGGAGTATTTAGGTATAATAATATTTTAATTATCATCAAATTTCTGCGATGATTTCATCAACTGGAATTACCGTAAAGGTTTCATCCCCCACATCTAACTCAAACACTTGTCTTGTCAATGGGTTGTAAACAACTCTAGACCCAATGGGAGCAAACCCCTCATAATCTTCGGAGCGTGTCCCAGAAGCAACCACAACACCTTGATTTTCAGTTTTGTTCTTTACAGAATCGGGAAGATAAATTCCAGATTCTGTTTGGGATTGAACTTCGTCCTTACGAAGAACCACCATATTCTTATTTGGTTTTATTGGAATACCATCCATATCATTCTCCTAAAAATACACTCAAATCATATTTACGACTTGTCTTATTGAACTTGTCTCTTGTAGATTCTTCGATGTCAATTCCAAACTGAGAACAAAGAAGATCAAGAGTAATCATAACATCACCGACCTCTTCTGAGAGTGCTTCTCTGGCTTCCTCTTCCGTCATAGAAGATCTTAGCCCATTGAGACACCTGTAGAGTTTCTTCACTGCGTCAGCAAGTTCTCCTGCTTCTCCAGCAAACTCTACCACAGAGAATAGAGGATCTAGGTCTGCACCATTTGCCCATTCTTTTGAGCGGGTCTGGTTCTTCACTTTCAATTCATCAAGAAAATTATCCAAATCAATCTCCTAAGATTTCAACGAGTTCTTCATTACTGATGTACTCTTCCCATTCTCCACCATCCCAAGAATATACAATGGTGACACCAAATTGAGTTTCTTCAAAGTCATAATCCCAAGAGAAAACTTCTGGTTCCTCCATCATAAAATCAAGACGGACATACTTGAACATCTGTTCCTGATGATGTCCATTCTCAACATCGAAGTGTGGGTTGTCTGCTAGTTCCACACTATCACTGGATGAACAACCAATGAGAAGTGTTGATGCCAATACGGTTGCTAGTAAAGTTTTCATGTTAGTTATCCTCTGTGCTTACGCTGCCAATGTCTACCAATTCGCAAGAGCCGCCACTGCAAGCATACGACTGTGCCCCTGCTGTGTAATCGCTCTCTTCGTACTTGCTGAGTTCAGACCAATTAATGTGAGATGGAAGATTCTGACTCAGTTGTGTGTATGTTTCCTTATTGCAATCCTGATACGGTGCTTGCTGATAAACATGATCTGAATGTGGAAGGAATGATACTCCGGACATGTAATCAAAGTGATCGTATACCCAAGATCCAACCTGTAGCCATTCATGTTCCTTTACGGAAATAGTAACTGATGGCTTGTGCTCACACCAATGCTTCTGGTACATCAACCAAAGTTCAAGTTGCTCGATAGCAGATTCATCGTTGCGGAATACTGCATCCTTCGCACACTTAACAGGGAAAGAGAATACAGAAGTGGTATCTGGAGACATTACACAATCCTCAACTGGAATACCCCGATCCATCATAAACTGAGTTAGAGGATCTTTCTTATCTCCACGAACGGTACGGATATAGAAATCATTGTGACGAGCATGGATTCCAGATGCGGAGTCAACCAACTGTGATACAGTGCCCGATGGCTTGACACAAGTGATTGCCGCCGACTGATTGATACCAAACTTCTTTGCAAACTCCTTGTTTACCTCTACGGATGTCTCTCGAAGTGAATCGAGAAGTCTTGGAAGATCCTTACGGTTCTTCTTTCCAGCAGTCCAAGGATTATCCTTGATGCCAGTCATGGAAACACCAAGAAGTCTTTCTTCCTGACAGTTGTTGATCCACTGCTTAGAGATGTACTTGAAGTTGGTAAGAGTTGATTGCATGGTTCCAAGGATAGTAGCAAGACGAACCTTACGACGCATATCCTCTTCGTTGTCTGTAGGTCGGATAACAACCTCACTGAGATTACAGAATTCACGGGAACGAAGAATGATTTCAGAGCAAGGGTTTGTACCGAAGTCCCAACTTGCATCTCTTCTTCCATGACTCTCTACGATCTTCTGTGCTGCTACTCGACTGAAGATACCACGCTCACCGGACTTGGAATCGTAGAGCGACTTCCACTCATCCATGAAGATCCCAATATCAGGAAGTTCAGTGTATACTGCTGAGTTATTTGCAAGACGGCGGTGTGGGGTTGCATTCCACCACTGACCAGACTTTGCAGAACGCATACGGTCATCAGACAGGTTAGAAAGAGAGATTAGAGCGGAACGACGAACACCACCAACGACTACGATCTCTGCGATCTTACAAACGATATCATGACATTCAAGAGAAGTTAGTTTACGCCCCGCCGCGTTTCGGAATACATTCACGCAGAATTCGAAGAGTTCTACGAGTGGCTTAGGCCCTGATGCACGACCACCGAAGGTCTTTAGGATAGATCCAGCAGGACGAATCTTGCTGGTGTCCCATGTTGGAACCTGACCGTGGTAGAGCATTGCAACCAGTTCCTTGAGTGCCTTTGCCCAACCAAGTTTGCTATCTGCAACAACAATGGTTGTATCGGTATCGTGGAATTCTTCAGCAACTGTTGGCATCTTGTTTACATCCTGACGCTCAACACTGAAACCAACACCAGTACCATTCATGAGAACATAAAGGATTTCATCGAAACATGCAGGACGATCAATAGCAACATATGCACAGTTGTATGCACCGATATGATCTCTCTTGAGTGCTTCACCAGCGGTCATCAAACAACGCATGGAAGGCATTACTTCGAGGTTAAGAACGGCTTCTTCTAGTTCTGTACGAAGACCACTCTTTGCAAGATCAAAACCATGATCTTCCTGAAGATGTTCTTGGAAGAAGTCAAAATAACGAGCTACGGTTTCTTCCCAAGTCTCTCTTCTACCTTCCTCATGTAGCCAACGGGAATAACGGGAAATATGAATAAACTGCTGATACAAACTATCCAACATTGAAT
>Ga0180432_10000459_pt1 | contig 66566 bp, 58 predicted proteins | sample SS_ome_10_FD_132414 | JGI IMG/M metagenome (GOLD analysis project Ga0180432, IMG submission 132414) | Hypersaline lake sediment archaeal communities from the Salton Sea, California, USA - SS_1_MS_2 metaG | ecosystem: Environmental > Aquatic > Non-marine Saline and Alkaline > Hypersaline >...
AGCACGGCGTGGGCGTGGACCGGGTGCATGAAATCACCCACATCGATCCCTGGTTTCTGACCTCCATCTCCCAGATCGTTGAGATGGAAAAAGAGATAAAGAAGCTGCTCGCGGGCCGCTCCATGGACCTCACCGACGAGCGGTTCGGCAATTATATCGTCGAAGCGAAGGAGTACGGCTTTTCAGACTCCCGTCTCTCCCGGCTCATCGGCATCGACGAGGCGGCGTTTCGGGACATCCGAAAGGGCCATAGCATCAAGGCGGTCTTCAAGCGGGTCGATACCTGCGCCGCCGAGTTCGAGGCATATACCCCTTACCTCTACTCCACCTATGAGCAGGAATGTGAGGCCGATCCCACGGACAAGAAGAAGATCATGATTCTAGGCGGCGGGCCGAATCGCATCGGCCAGGGCATTGAGTTCGACTACTGCTGCGTCCACGGCTCCTTTGCCCTGAGCGATACCGGCTTCGAAACCATCATGGTCAACTGCAACCCGGAGACCGTCAGCACCGACTACGACACCTCGGATCGCCTCTACTTTGAGCCGCTCACATATGAGCACGTCCTGAATATCGTCGACGTGGAAAAGCCCGACGGCGTCATCGTCCAGTTCGGCGGGCAGACTCCCCTAAAGCTCGCCGTCCCCCTGGAGCGGGCCGGCGTACCCATCATCGGCACCAGCCCGGACTCCATAGACCGGGCCGAGGACCGGGAGCGATTCCAGGCGCTGCTGAACAAGCTGGGCCTCAAGCAGCCCAACAACGGGCTTGCCCGCTCCCCGGAGGAGGCGGTGGCCATCGCCCGGGACATCGGTTACCCGGTGCTGGTGCGCCCCTCGTACGTGTTGGGAGGGCGGGCCATGGAGATCGTCTTCGACGACGACGACCTCCACAATTACATGAACCTGGCGGTCCAGGCCAGCCCCGAACATCCGGTGCTCATCGACAAATTCCTCAACGACGCCGTGGAGCTGGACGTTGACGCCGTCTGTGACGGCACGGACGTCTTCATCGGCGGCGTCATGCAGCACATCGAGGAGGCGGGGGTTCACTCAGGTGACAGCGCCATGAGCCTCCCCCCCTATTCCGTGGACGAGGCGATCGTGACAGAGGTCAGACGGCAGACCGAGATGCTGGCCCTGGAGCTGGGGGTCGTGGGGCTAATGAACGTCCAGTTCGCCATAAAAAACAAAGAAATATACATCCTCGAGGTGAATCCCCGGGCCAGCCGCACCGTCCCCTTCGTCAGCAAAGCCATCGGGGTACCGATGGCGAAGATCGCGGCCCGTCTGATGACCGGGGAGAAGCTCGCGGACTTCGGTCTTCCCGATTCCATTCACCCGAAGCACATGTCCGTCAAGGAGTCGGTGTTTCCCTTCGCCAAATTTCCCGGCGTCGATACCCTCCTGGGGCCGGAGATGAAGTCCACGGGAGAGGTCATGGGGATAGACGGGCACTTCCCCCAGGCCTTCTTCAAGGCCCAGCTCGCCTGCGGCCTGAATCTCCCCAGATCCGGAAACGTCTTCATCAGTGTCAAGGACAGCGACAAGATCGAAATCCTGGAGCTTGCGAAAAAGCTCGTCGCCCTCGGATTCGGCCTGGTATCCACCAGCGGCACTCATCGTTTTCTGACCGGGCACGCTGTGCCCTCCCAACATGTCTACAAGCTCAAGGAAATTAATCAACGCCCGAACATCGTGGACCTGATAAAAAACGACGAGATACAGATGGTTGTTAATACCACCGTCGGCGACAGGCAGTCCGTCGCCGACTCGGCATACATCAGAAAAAGCGCCCTCCTCGCCAATATCCCGGTGTATACCACCATATCCGGTGCAAAGGCGGCGGTGGACGGCATCGAGACGGTGATGAAAAAGGAGATCACCGTCAAGTCCCTGCAGGAGTATCACGAGAAGCTCCCCCACATAAAGGCGCGGGAGACCGCTTCGTAACGGGCGGAGCCGATACAGAGACTGATACCATACCTGGAGCGATCCTATGAAACTGAGTGCCTGGCTTCTGGAAGAGATACCGTTTTTTGTGTTGCTGGCCTTTCTGTTGATGGGCATCGTTGTGGAGGTCACGCACAATCGCCTCGACCTGCTGCCGGCGAACATCCCGCTGATCATCTTGATGATCGGCTACTTGATCTTTCGACACTAAAAAACCGCACACGATGAAACGCTCCCCGGGGGAGCGTGTTGTGTACATTCAGGCAGAGAGCGAAGATGTTTGAGAAAATCGAAGTAGAATCGAAGCTGATCCCCGCCGGAAAGAGCAAGGCACAGAGGATTAAAAGCGAAATCCGCATCGACCCTCTCACCGGGCGTACCTCCCGGATCACTGCATCCCGGGGAAACGATACCCCCATCAATTTCGACGATCCGCCCTACCGGGAGCATGTCAGAAACAGCGAGAAAACGTGTCCGTTTTGCTACGAGAGGCTGGAAAAGACGACGCCCACGTTCCCGAAGGAGATCACCCCCGAGGGGCGATTTGTCTACAACAACTCCATTCTCTTTCCAAATTTGAATCCCTACGGCAGATACAGCGCCGTGGCCACCTTCTCCCCCACACATTTCATAGAGATCGGCTCCTTCGATCCGGACATGTACGTCGATACCTTCACCAACAGCATCTCCTATCTCAACGCGGTTTTCACCCACGACGAGGAGGTCACCGCCAGCGCCGTCACCCAGAACTATCTCCCCTCCTCCGGCGGCACCCTGATACACCCACACCTTCAGATAAACGCCTTCGTCAACCCGACGAACTACCTGAAGGAGCTGGAGGTTTCGAGCAGGAACTATTTCATCAACGAGAGCAGCTCCTACTGGGACAGGCTCATTGAGGAGGAGACGGAGCGCGGCGAGCGGCTGATATCCATCCGGGACGGGCTCGTCTGGCTGACCCCCTTCGCCCCCAGGGGATTCCTGGAGGTATGGGCCGTGTCTCAGGATCTCGCCGATATCCGCGATATGCAGGCTTCACTCCTTCGCAGTCTGGCCGAGGGTATCATTGCCGTGCAGCGATATTACAAAGACAAGGGAAAGAACAGCTTCAACCTGGCTGCCTATTCCATCCCGAAGGCATCCCTCAGTTATCGGCTTTTGATTCGTATGATGGCCCGGACCAATTACGTCCCCTGGGAGCGAAACGACCGGTCGTATTTTGAGGTCATGCTGGGAGAGGCGGCCACGGATGAATTTCCGGAAAGAATCGCCCAGGATGTGAAAAAATTCTTTCAGGAAGGTTGACAGGAAAGATATTTTTCATATAATGTACAATTACCCGTAACCGGGGAAGACATAAAGCAGACACTGGGGGATCGTCTAGTGGCAGGACAGTGGACTCTGGATCCATTAACCAAGGTTCGAATCCTTGTCCCCCAGCCAATTTCCAGGAGCCTCATCGAGGCTCCTTTTTTTTAAGGGCGGCTCTCTAAATTTCACTCGGGTGACGATCTCCCTCTTTAGGAATGCTTCGGATGGTATATTCTCCCAAACGGTGCTTTGTTGTCCTTGCCTGAAGACACGAGCCGACACTAAAAAACATACTCCTTTTATCCATTTTGCGCCGCTTTCTTGAGTCCGTACGTTTGAAGATGGGGGCTGAATCCGCAGTTGTCCGATGAACGCCTTCATCTCATCGGTATCTCTCTATTCCCATCCTCCCCCGTTCACGCGATCATCCCGTACCTCCGGAGAATCAATAGTGTATCCTCGTGCAGATCGTCTCTGATATCGGAGAGATCCTCCACCGCCGCCCATACCGCCTCACCCACGTCGCTGTTGGGGGAGAGCTCTCCGCCGAGGACTCGAGCGGTCTTGACGATGTAGACCACGTGAAGCTCCGTCCCGCCGTCTCCCGTAACGATCCGCTCCACCGGCTCCTTCGCCTCCCCTGTGATCTCAACCTCAAGCCCCGTCTCCTCGGCCACCTCTCGGAGAATCCCCTCGTCGATCGTCTCTCCCACCTGGAGCATGCCGCCGGGGAGTATCCACTTCCCCTGCCAGAATCCTCCCCGCTCCAGGCGATGGCGCACCAGGAGCACCCTCCCTGTGTCGATAATCAGCGCGCCCACACCGATATCGATGTAGTCGCCGGCTCGATTCTGCATATTTCTTCAATTCTCCAGATGATACGAAATTTTTTTGTGGTAATCGGTATTTATTTTTTGTTACAATTCCCAAAACCGATGTAATTCGATACCGAAGTTTTTGTACCAGTATATATCATAAAAACCGACAATGCGGGACAGAGAATATGAAGCCATCACGGACTCACACAATCATGCTCTCCGTTTCGATGATCGTCGTATTCTCCGTGCTCACCCTGTTCCTCGGCGGCTGCGGAAAAAGCGACGACGATCGTCTTCTTATCACCATCGTCGACGATGACGATTCACCGCCACCCGACGAATCCGCCGGCGATACGGAAACATCACCCTCCTCCGACGAAGGAACAGTCATCAGGATTGCGTGCTGGGAGGACTTTCTCCCCCAAGACCTGCTGGATCGGTTCGAGGACGAATCCGGCATCGCGGTGGAGATATCCCCCCCCCCTGAGCCCTTCGATCCGATGGTTCTCTTTTCAGAACACGGGGATGAATACGACCTGGTGATGGTGGACGATTTCATCATCGAGGAGCTCATCAACCGGGGAGACCTTGCGCGGATGGAGCACGTCCGTATCCCAAACCTCGATTATGTTGATTCCCTGTTTCTGCTGCATCCCGCCGATGAGGGCCGGAGCTACTCGGTTCCGATTACCTGGGGAACCATGGGGATCCTCGTCAATCGAGACCTGGTGACCGATACGGATATCGGCTGGGATATGCTCTTCGATCCTCGCTACAGTGGATTGATCGACATGCCCTTTGAACATCATGTCCTCTTCGTCCCTCCGCTTTTGGCCCTGGGATATCCCATCAACGAGCGGAACCCTGATATTCTCGAGGACGCATCCGACCTATTGAAGGATCAAAAAAAGATCATTCATGGTTATTATGACCATGACACGATAGTCAGACATGTTTTTGAGGGGAGCAGCGCCGTGGCGTTTGCATGGAGCTGGATGGGAATGCACGCCGTCGATATGGGAGGAAACGTCGAGTACATCGTGCCGACATCGGGAACCCTCATCTTCTCCGATTGTCTCGTTATCCCCACGGGGAGTCCCCATACCCTTGAGGCCGAGGCATTTCTCAATTTTCTGATCAACCCGGAAAACATGACCCGCATATCCGATCATCTCTGGATGGCGAACACCGTCCCCGCCTCATGGGACGAGGTAAACCCTGCCCTTCGGGACCTGGAAGGGGTGTTTCTCCCGGAACAGACGCTTTACAACTCCGAATATCTTGAACCATTGGATTGGGAGTCAGAGGAGATTCTGATGGAGTTGACCGATGAACTTTTTGAGATGGATTACATTGAAGACGTTTTTGACATGGAAGATGACGATACTGAAGACGTATATAGACAATAATGTCATTTCATAAGGAGGAAACAGATGAATCTATTCACGATGGGTCTCGGAAACGCCCTGGCGGCCCTCGCCGAGAATCCAAGTTACACCGATGCAACGAATGAAGCCATCAGGGCGCTGAGAAGTCCCGACAACTTCAGCTGGTATCTCGTTCCAATCTTCACTATTATGATTTATATCTACTTCGTGGAGGTGGAGCGAAAAAACTGGAATGTAATTCTGGCGGGCCTGGCCTTTTACGGCCTGGAATGGTTATTTGAAATACTCAACTCAATATTTCTGTACGTATTCGGAACCTCGGCCATCTGGACGGCGCCGGCGGATTCGGCGTATCTCATAACCGTGGGACTGAACATTGAGATAACCCTCTGGTTCGCTATCGCCGGTATTATCTTCACAAAGGTCCTCCCCAAGGACAAATCGATGAAGATCATGGGCATAAACAACCGGGTATTCCTCGCCTTTTTTAACGCAATCCTCTGCGTCTTCGTGGAAATCGTGCTCAACCGCTGGAACGCGCTGATCTGGGAATACTGGTGGTGGAACTGGTACAATCCGATTCTCATCATCCTCATCGGGTACTCGCTCTATATGTTCTTCTGCTTCTGGGTGCACGATATGGAATCGATGAAGAAGAAGATCGCCGTCGTCAGCGGCATGTGGGGAATCGTGGCGGCTTTTCTGATCGTGTTCATGGGCATCCTGAAATGGATATAGTCCCTGTTCAACCGAAAAAAGCGGGGTGGTTTCCACCCCGCTTTTTTCTTATCTCGTCCGAACAGGCTCTCAGACGTCCTCTTCCCGCACCGCCACCACGTCCCGTCCCATGCCGAAATAGTAGATCCCATCACTAATGGTAAGACCCGAAAACGGTATTTCGCCTGTTTCCTGGGAGAGTATCCTCCCGGCCGTCAGGTCGATCTTCCTGATAAATCCCGCCCGCTGATCTCCCCCGGTAATGATCAGGATGCCATCCTGCACTACTCCCGGATACAGACGCTGCCCATAAGAGTAGCTCTCCTGTTTCCACAGCACCTCCCCGGAATGTCGATCGAAACAAACGATCGAATAGCCGGTGGGCATCATGGAGCGACGACCGAAATAGTTCTGACACATGATGACCCGCGATTCCACCTGGAGGATATCTCCAATGATACGGGTGGATCGCACCGCAGGTCGAATCCTGTCGAGGCTGTTCCAGATCGCCTTCCCCTCCGGTTGGGTCGTCGCCGCCAGTCCTTCAAATCTGGTATCTTCAGAGAAAAAACGGGTGATCTTATAATCGCCGGCGAAGATGTATTTCATCTTCCTGAGAAGCGGTGAGGGATCGCCGTCGGTGAATTCCCTGATGCGGGGATCATAGATCAGCGGGAAGCGAGTCCCCCACCGGTTTTTCCCCAGTAGAAGGAGCTTCCCGTCACCGGCCATGAACCTGATCAACCAGTCCGAGGGATGGGTGAGACGAAAGATAGCTGACCCGAACAGGGGAACGATGCTGTAGTGGTATCCCCACTTGTCATCCAGGCACACGAGATCGGGCCCGGCGACCACGTACACCCGATCATCGAGGCAGACCGGTGCATACTGGATGGTGGTGTCGGTTTTGAGGGTATATCTCCAGAGTACTTTCATATCAAATGCTCATATATTCCCGCCCACATAGTAGAAATGTTTTGTCTCCCTGTCAACAATGAAGAGGCCTACACCGGTTTGTCATTACATTTTTTTACTTCTCCGGCAACCACGCGACAGGATCGATCTCCCAATATCCGTCCGGATTACCGTGCCGCATAATATATGTATAAAAATTTACTTGAATGTCCCACATCTGTCGGCTATGATACGGCATCTCTTGTATCATTAAATAATGGAGGCGCCATGGCTGTATCGGAGAGAAAAATTGTCTGGAGCTGGTGCATGTACGACTGGGCCAACTCCGCATTCGCCACCACCATTCTGGCGGCGGTCCTGCCTATCTACTACGTAAAGGTGGCGGGAGCGGGCCTTGACCCGGTCATCGCCACCTCCAGATGGGGATTCACCAACTCCATCGCCATGCTCATTGCAGCGATCCTGGCGCCGATCCTGGGGGCCGTTGCAGACCACAGCGGCTCCAGAAAGCGATTTCTGTCGGTTTTCGCCTTTGCCGGATGTATCGGCACTGCAATGCTGGTGCTGATCTCCTCGGGAGACTGGCTTCTGGCGTCCGCCCTGTACCTGGTGGGCCGCGTCGGGTTTTCCGCGGCGAATATCTTCTACGATTCCCTGCTGCCGGGCATCGCGGGCGACCGCATAGACGAGGTATCGGCCAAGGGATACGCCCTGGGATACCTGGGCGGAGGCCTGCTCCTGGCGGTAAACCTCGTGATGATCATGAAGCCGGATCTGGTGTTCATCGGTGACTGGGGGGGCATTTCCGCTACGGAATGGGGCACCCGGCTCTCCTTTGTCACCGTCGGGGTGTGGTGGGCGCTTTTTTCCATACCGGTTCTCAAGAACGTCCCGGAGCCGGTCATCGTCAAGATGGTCGGGGAATACAAGAATCCCCTGGCTGCGGGATTTCAACGCCTCGGGAAGACATTCAGCGAAATACAGCAATTCAAGGAAGCGTTGAAGTTCCTGGTCGCCTACTGGCTCTATAACGACGGCATCGGAACCATCATCGTCATGGCGACGGCCTTCGGCGCCGAGGTGGGCATCGGCCAGCAGCACCTCATCGGGGCGCTCCTGGCGGTACAGTTTGTGGGCATTCCGTTCACGCTGATTTTCGGAAAGATCACGAAGAAAATCCCCACCCGTACCGCGATCATCATCTCACTGGCAGTCTACTCCTGCATTTCGGTGGGCGGATATTTTCTCAAAACACCCCTCCACTTCTGGATGCTGGCCTTCTGCGTGGCCCTGGTCCAGGGCGGCTCCCAGGCGCTGTCCCGGTCTATGTTCGGCTCCATGATCCCCCGCAGCAAAACGGCCGAGTTTTTCGGCTTTTATGACATCAGCTCGAAATTCTCCGGCATCTTCGGGCCCCTCATCTTCGGTATCGTCGGGACCCTGACCGGTACGAGCCGCCTTTCCATCGTGGCGGTTGTGTTCTTCTTCATCGTCGGCGGCCTCCTGCTGTTGACCGTGAACCATCAGAAGGGCATAGAGCTCGCCAGGAAGGTGGAAAAGGAGCTGGAAGGAGCCGCGTAGGTTCTGTGTGCGTACACAGGTTCGCTTTATTCGGGACGCCCCTGTTTCTCCATGCAGAACCAGGGGCGTCTCATATTTGTTTGTATAAATACGTTGACATAACATAGAAGATTTGATATGATATTGAGTTGTTGGTACTTTAAAAAACATTCGATCACATGCTGCTGATTATCAGCGGCAGTTTCTCTTTTTGCTATCGAACGAATCCCGGACAGCTCACATCGCCCGATTGACTGATATAGTTTTCCGGATATTGTCCTATTTGATCTTCCGGTACAATCACTGTTTTTCCGGGTTGAGATGTAATCTGACAACCGCTCATGGAGGTTCGAAAAGCCGATGTTTAAAGTGGGGGATCTTGCGGTTTATCCGGCCCATGGGGTGGGTGTCATTGAGTCAATCGAAGAAAAAGAAATATCAGGTACATGCCAGCTCTTTTACACGATGCGAATTATGGACAACGGCATGACCATCATGATCCCATCGTGCAATATCAAAAGCGTCGGCCTGAGGCAAATCATTCCCAAACAAAAAGTCAAGGAGGTATACGGAATTCTTAAAGACAAGGAAGTGGAGATCGATCAACAGACCTGGAATCGGCGATATCGCGAATACATGGAGAAGATAAAAACCGGATCTGCCTTTGAAATTGCTGAAGTATTGCGAGATCTTTACATCCTCAAACAGGAGAAGGAACTGTCTTTTGGTGAGAGGAAATTGCTGGACATGGCCACAAACCTTCTTGTCAAGGAGTTGGCCATCGCCGAGGGAACGGAAGAGGAAATCGTCCGTTCCGATCTCGGAACTATTTTTTCAGGCTGAAACAGCCGCCGGTTGTGCATTCATACAGGTATCGTTTATCCCTCCCCTCTTCCCACCGAAGACGACATTAACAATTTTCTAATGAATCCTCCATTTTCATTATGTGTCTAAACTATATGAGAATGGTGAGAGATAGTTTATTGTTTCTTAGTCATCAATAGGAATATTTCTCTCATATACTATACTATACTCTACTGGAAGCTCGTGAGGAGGTGAGTGACTATTGTATACGAAAATCATCAGAACACTATTGGTTGGTATTTCCGCGCTGTTCGGCTATTTCACCGGATCGATCTTTGAGGGTTTACCCTCTCCCGAGATCATCGGGGCGGTTGCCGGAGCATTGGCCGCGGTTTTTGTCATTCTCGGCATCAGCTGGGCCAAAAATAACGACGTAAAAGTGGTTATCTCCGGGGCGATCGGCGTCCTTCTGGGAATACTCGCGGCGAATCTGCTGAGCTTTACGCTGGTTTTCAGGGTGTTTGACCCAAATGCTCAGACCATCTCTTTGTACATTCTTGTCAATGTGCTGTTCATATATCTGGGAGCAGGCATCGGAGTCAGGAAAGGCGAGGAGATAAATCTCAAGATTTTTACACAGTCAACGAAGGAACCCAGGGTACAGGAAAGTCATAAGATACTCGATACGTCCGTCATCATTGACGGAAGGATCGCCGACCTGTGCGAGACCGGTTTCATCGAGGGAACGATCGTCATCCCGCAGTTTGTACTCCGGGAGCTGCAGCACATCGCCGATTCGTCCGATTCCATAAAGAGGACGAGAGGTCGTCGCGGCCTGGATATTCTTCAGAAACTGCAGAAGCAGGTGGGTCTTGACGTCCAGGTGGTGGAGATCGACTTTCCAAAAATCCGGGAGGTCGATTCGAAGCTGATCGCCCTTGCCCAGAAAAACGGCGGCAAGATCATTACCAATGATTACAACCTGAACAAGGTCGCGGAGCTGCAGGGTGTTGAAGTGCTCAACATCAACCAGCTCGCCAACGCCCTGAAGCCGGTGGTTCTCCCCGGCGAGGTGATGAATGTGCGTGTCCTGAAAGAAGGCAAAGAGGAGGGCCAGGGTGTTGCGTATCTCGACGACGGAACGATGGTCGTGGTAGACAACGCAAGGCAGTACCTGGGAAAAAACATCGATGTATCGGTGACCTCCGTTCTGCAGACAACTGCGGGACGCATGATCTTCACCGTACTCAAAGGTGAAGGCGTGGAAAAATATTCCGACAGCACAAGCCATTGAGGCGACACACGGCAAGGCCCGAAGCGAATAACTTCGGGCCTTTTTTTATCTTTTTTTATATGGACTACTATGATTGCAGCCGGTATCGGATATGACGTCCACCGCCTGGTGCGGGGGAGAAGGCTTATCCTGGGAGGCGTGACCGTCCCCCATCCCAAGGGCCTCCTGGGCCATTCCGACGCGGACGTCCTGGCCCACGCCGTCACCGACGCCCTTTTGGGAGCCGCGGGCCTGGGGGACATCGGGCGGCATTTCCCCGATTCCGACCCCGCTTACAAGGACGCGGACAGCCTGAAGCTCCTGGCCGCGGTTTGGGAGAAAATCACCGGGAGAGGCTTTTTCCTCGGAAACATCGACGCCGTCATCATCGCCCAGCGCCCGAAGCTCAGTGAATACATCCCCCGGATGGAGGAAAACATCGCCCGAGCCCTGGGTGTTACCAAAGACGCCGTCAACATCAAGGCGACCACCACGGAAAAACTCGGGTTTACGGGAAAGGGAAAGGGAATCGCCGCATGGGCCGTGGCGACCCTGGAGGGGGGTGACAGATGAGCGTGAGGGTCCGCTTTGCCCCCAGCCCCACCGGCTCCATGCACCTCGGGAACGCCCGGACGGCGATCCTCAACGCCCTTTTTGCGATAAAAAACAACGGGCGCCTCATCCTGAGGATCGAGGATACCGACGCCGAGCGATTTGTCCCTAACTCCGAGAAAATCATCACCGAGGATCTCCAGTGGCTTGGGATCACCGTGGATGAGGGGCCGGCCGCCGGCGGCGACTGCGGGCCATATCGCCAGGGCGAGAGACAGGATATCTACAAAAAATGCGCCGAGCGGTTACTCGAAGCGGGGATCGCCTATCGATGCTATTGCACCGACGAAGTGCTGGCCACAGGACGCCGGGAAGCCCTGGCCGCCGGTCTCCCTCCCCGGTATCCCGGCACCTGCCGGGATCTCTCCCCAGAAGAATCCGAGGCAAAGTCCCACCTTCCCCACGCCCTCAGGTTCAAGGTCGACGGGCCTGACGTCGTCATCGACGATCTGATCCATGGTGAGGTTACCTTTCGCACCGACACACTGGGGGACTTCATCATCGTCAGGAGGGACGGCTCTTCTGTGTACAATTTCGCCGCCGCCGTGGACGACCACCTGATGCGTATCACCCATATCATCAGGGGGGAGGATCACCTCCCCAACACGCCCCGACAGGTGCTTATATACCGGGCACTGGGTGCGGACATCCCCCGGTTCGCCCACCACCCCCTGCTCCTTTCCCCCACCGGGGAGAAGCTCGCCAAGCGGGAGGGGGCAACTAGGACGGTCGACCTCAGAGAGGCCGGCATGACGCCGGAGGCGGTCGTTACCTATCTTGCAACCATCGGGACGGCCGGTTTTTCAAGAACGGCCCCCCGCCCTCTGGAGGAGCTGGCCGGTTATTTCAACATCGAGACCCTGGGGAAAAGCGGCGTGAAGATCGAGGAGGATCGCATCTCGGCGCTGACCGCCCGACACATCCACGGTATGACGCCGGAGGAGCTGGCGGGACGCATCGCCCCATTCCTGGAGGAGGCTTCCGGGGAAACGACGGAGACCCTCTCCCGTTTCGCCGCCGCCGTTCGGGATAACCTCACGACCCTGAAGGACGCCCGGGACTTCGAGCCGATATTCTTCCTGGAATGTCCGGATCTGTCTAAAGATACTTTGAAGCTTCTGATGACCGCCGAGGCCCGCACTGTTATCGACCGGGTGCACTGGGAGCTGTCGGAACGAGTTGAAGTCGAGAACACCCCCTTTGGCGACATTCTGAAGGTCGTGGGAAAGGAGCTGGGGGTATCGGGGCGGCGGCTCTACGGGCCGGTCCGCGGGGCGCTCACCGGGATTACCGCAGGTCCCGAGCTGGAGGAGATCGTCCGGTTCATCGGCACAGACCTCGTCCGCCGGCGGTTGGGGCGAGTCCTGGCCCTGACGGGATCATAGAGAATCAGCTGTGTCGGTGTTTACTTCGAAGTTGGATGTTCGTCTAATGTGAGCATGCCTGGCCGGCTCCGGGGCATCACGGGAGCAATATTAATCTCACCCGCTTTTCATGACATATTTCATGTCGGCATGAAAAAGACCCGCTTAATCCTCGCCGTTCTCGTCGTCGAAGAGGGAGAGGCTCGTCTTCTGCTTTTTCGCCTGTTCCTTTCGGGAGCGGTCTGATTCCCCGGCATCACCCCCGAAAAAGCGATCACCGGAATAAATGTATCGCTGGTAGACGTTGGAAAACTTCGACCAGTTTCCCTCCACTTCCGCGGATCGCTCCACCTCCCCCTGAAAACCCCACACAGTGGCGTCCATGTGGTCCAGGTAGTGCAGCATCACCGCCTCGGGTAGCACCGGCGCCACTGGCGATCCGTACTGCAGCTCCCCGTGGTGGGAGAGTATCAGGTGGAGCAGCAGGTTCGTAATCTCTTCGGGGAAGTCCCCGACGGCGTCGATCTTCTCCTGCACCATCCGGGCGCCGATCACCAGGTGCCCCACCAGCCGTCCCCGATCGGTATAGTCGAAGGACCGATCGTACTCCAGCTCCTCGATCTTGCCGATATCGTGGAAAAAGGCGCCTGCGATCAGCAGATCCCGGTTCACGTGGGGATAGAAATCCGCCACGGCCACGGCCATTTTCACCAGGAGCGACGTGTGCTCGATGAGACCGCCGAGATAGGCCTGGTGGAGCTTCTTGGCCGCCGGGGCCAGCTTGAAGCGCGCCATGAACTCCTTGTCCTTGAAGAAGGCGTCCAGGAGCTTCTTGATATGCGGATTGGCGACGGTCTCTGCTATCTTCTTCAGATCTCGGGCCAGCTCCTCGGGGTCGATCTCCCCGGCGGGGAGGAAATCAAAGATATCGACGGCGGAGTCATCGGCCTTGGAGAGGTCATCCAGGATAAGCTGCATGGTCTCCTTGTATACATCCGCCCGTCCAATCGCACGGACGAAATCGTTCTTCTGAAATGATGCGAATATCCGCTGGACGTATCCCGGGTCGTCGCGCTTCTCCCACAGCTTCGCCCCCACCTTGCCGGTGCGGTCGATGAGGTTCACGTTGAGGTAGGGCCGCCCGTCCCGGGTGGTGGCGAGGGCCTTGTCCCGCACAAGAAATATGTCGTCCACCGGTTGTCCCGATGTGAGATCAGAAACGAATGTTTTGGTCATAACAGTATCTTTCGGTCGACAGGGTCGACTCCCTCTATAGTGGTGGGCCGAAACTGCGGGGCGGGGTAAAAAGTATACTTAATGGCTTCGACCCCTACGCTTCCCGCTCAGTAGGTCTCCGCCGTTTCTATTACACTCCGGTACTATCGCGACTGTCAGCCCTTGCCGGTTCGCCCCTGTCGTGTCAGTTCACAGCTGTAATGTCAGCCGGCACTGCCGGCCTGTCAAGGGCCGGCGGCCTTTTATAGTGGTGGATCAAAACTATGGGGCGGAAAATGCAGTATTCCTCATCCCCTACCTTCACTCATCCGCTTTCACGCATACTCGCCCCATTCACTCCGGCCCACCACTATATTGTCTGCTGGCACTGCCAGCTACATGCCGCCGGTGACGTAGAAGCAGTGCCCGGTGGCGAAAGAGGCGTACTCCGACGCCAGGAAGATCACCAGGGGAGCGATATCCTCGGGCAGGCCCACCCTGCCCAGGGGGATCATATCCTCGAACTTCTCCCGGCGCTCGGCGGTCGTGAACTTATCATGGAAGGGGGTGTCGATCACCCCCGGCCCCACGCCCACGACCCGGATATTGTGCGGCGCGGCCTCCTTGGCCATGCCGACGGTCATGGTGTTCATGGCGCCCTTCGTGGCGGCGTATGCGCCGGAGCCGGGCCCGCCGCCGGTGTATGCGGCGATGGAGGTGATATTGATGATAACACCCTGTCCCTTCGGTATCATGGAGGCAAGGGCCAGGCGGCTGGCCAGGAACACCGATCGAAGGTTCACCTCCATCACCCGATCCCAGACGGATACGTCCATCTCGGAGATGGGCGATCGCTTTATCATGGAGCCGGCATTGTTGACGAGGATATCCGGCGCGTCGCCGTAGTGTCCCTTTACCTCATCGAACATCAAGGCCACTTCATCTTCCTTTGAGACGTCCGCCCGAACGGCGATGCACTCGCCCCCCTTGTTTTTCACCTCGTCGACCAGGCTTTCGGCCTCATCCGCGCTGTTGTAGTAATTCGCCGCCACCCGTGCGCCGGATTCCGCCGCCAGGGCGGCGATGGCCCTGCCGATGCCCAGAGACGCCCCGGTCACCAGCATGATCTTTCCATCGAGTCGTACGTCCATGCGAAAAAAAACTCTCCTGTCAGTGTATCCGTTCAATCCTCCGATATCGCCCGGAGCTCCGGGAACGATACGATGTCGGGCGGCCGCCGGTCCATGAAACATTCCCCCTCCCAGGGAACATCCGACCCGCCGGTCAAACCCTCTTATAGCATATCCATGAGTGAAATGTAATAAAAAACGGCCTCTTCGGCCCGCCCACCCGCTCCAGACGGAGCCGGACGGGCGGTCCTGAAGGATACATCGTTGTCCCGGAGGGCGTCTCAACACCTGGGGCCGGAAAAAAGTCGGGACGGCCTCTCGCCGTCCCGCCGTGGTCGTCAATCTGTCGTCGCCCTTTGGGGTTTAGAACGGCCCCCACTCGATCATCACCGCGATCGAGAGCATCCCGCAGCCGATAGCCATCAGGATGACCTGGAGGGGCAGGATAAACCGCGCCCACTTCGTCCAGGACACCCCGGCCAGGGAGATGGCCACGATGAGCATCGGGTTCGTGGGCCAGAAGATGTTTGAGAAGCCGTCTCCCATCTGGAAGGCCAGTACCGACGTCTGCCGGGTGATGTCAAGCAGCTCGCCCAGGGGCACCATCACCGGGATGGATACCATCGCCTGGGCGGAGCCCGAGGGGATGAAGAAATTGATCGCCGTCTGAACCAGGAGCATCGCCCAGGACGCCGCCACCGTGCTGAAGTTTCCCACGAATCCTGAGAGGGAATAGAGCAGCGTATCCATGATCAGCCCCTCGTCCGCCACCACGTAGATAGAGCGGGCGAGAAGGATCAAGAGGCTTGCCGGAAGAAACGTCAGGATGCCCTTTCCGAAGGCCTTCAGGGTTCCCATGCCTCCCAGTCCCCCCAGAAGCCCCGCGAGGATGCCCATGATCATAAAGATTAAAAAGACCAGGGGGAAGCCGATATCCCCGATGAGTTCCGGGATCAAAAATTGCCCGCCGATGATGATCAAGAGCAGTATCCCCACCAGGATGCCGATCACCCACACCACCCGCCGATGGGCCTGGGTAAACTCGGCGTGCTCTTTTTCGATGGCCTCGAAATCCTCGCGAAAATCGGCGTCGAAGTCCTTGACGAGGCTTTTTTCCGGATTGAGCCTGACCCTCCGGGCGTACCAGGATGTATAAGCAATGGCCACACTGATCATCACCGCCCAGACGAAAAGGCGAAACAGCAGCCCCGAAAAGAGAGGGAGCTCTGCGATACCCTGGGCTATGCCCACGGTAAAGGGATTGGTCATCGCGGCGGTAAAGCCGATGGCGCAGGCCCCGAATATCATCATCAGGCCCACGATGGAGTCGTACCCCATGGCGATGGCCATCGGCACAACGATGATGATGAACGGTACCAGCTCCTCCATGATGCCGAAGAGCGACCCGAACAGCGAGAAAAAGATCATCATGATCGGGATGACCAGATACTCCTTTCCCTCGAATCGCCGAATGAAGTGGAGCACCCCGGCGTCCAGGGCGCCGGTGCGGCGCATGGCCATGAACGATCCGCCGATAAAAACGATGAAAACCACCAGGATCGCGCCGATGGGCCCCTTGTAGTAGAGGGATTTGATCGGGGAATATACGGCGTCGATAACACCTTGCGGATTCTGGTCGGTCTCTGTGTATGAATCGGGAACGATCACCTCCATGGTGGCGCCGGTCTCCTCATTAACACGCTCGACCCTGTCATACATACCGGCGGGGACCACGTGGGTCGCCACGGTTACCAGTGCCAGCAGCACGATGAGAATCGCGTATCCGAAGATGAGACGTCCTACCGGGAGTTTCACGTCGAGATCTGCCATATGAATGACTCCTTAAAATCGATTATAAAAACAATATCAACTATTCCAGAAGCTGCCCGTCCTCGGTGCATTGAACAGGTTTTCTTCTATTTAACAAAAACCTAGAAAACCTCACGGTATCATATACTTCTCTTCCACTATCCCCCCACACGCTTGAGAAACGCCGATTTCGGCTCTGCCTGTGGTCTGATGTGATACGACGTGAATCGATAGAGCGACACCCGCTATCAAAAAGCGGGCTCATTCTACCATAGCTGTAATCTGTGAACAACGGTAAAAAAGGCCGGCGGGGTCCCGGCCTTTTCACTATCCCTATGTCACAATACTACAGTGCCTCTATTGATCCGCACTATTTCCCGAGCTCTTCCAGTAGGTCGCAGGCCATATTCACACCATTTTCACAGGCATACTCAAAATCTGCTCTTGCGTTTTCCATTTCACCAAGTTCTATGTATAATAGCCCCCGGCTGTAATAGGCCCAGTAATAGTCAGGGTTTATTTCTATCGACCGCTCGAGATCCGCCTTCGCATTGTCCAGTTTTCCCAACGAACGGTAGATATTTCCACGGGTATCGAGGGCATACTCATAATTTGGCTCCAGTTTCAGGGCGGTATTGGCATCTTCCAATGCACGGGTGTTGTCACCCATCAGATAGTATGCCCACCCACGATTGTTGTAGGCACGAGCATACTCCGGATCCAGTTCTATGGCCCTGGTGCAATACTCAACTTTCAATTCCAAATCAGTTGTACCGCATCCCTTGTCAACCCACTCTTCAGCAGTCTGGGCACCAGCTACCATCGCAATGCTCATCAGGACAATAATCACCACGCCGATTACAAATCGTCTCATGTAATCACTCCATTATTTGAATCAACAATCTCCCCTCTCTTACCATATCCCCATGAATCAGTCAATTCATATACGCAATAAAAAGGCCGGCGTGTGCCGGCCTAATAATCACCTCTTCTCTTCCCTACTATTTCCCCTACTCACTCAAAGCGTTGCACGCCTCTGCTATCCCCCTGTCACAGGCGAACTCGAAGTCGGCTTTCGCCTTTTTCTTTTTTCCGAGCTCCTGATAGAGCAGTCCCCGGCTGTAGTAGGCCCAAAAATAATCCGGGTTTAATTCAATCGCCCGCTCGATATCCGTCATCGCCTCGTCATATCGCTCCAGACTTCGATAAATGTTTCCCCGGGTCGTGAGCGCTATTGAAAGAAAGAATAAATCGTCTTCCTCGATAGATGCCAGCGCCTTATCAACATCCTCCAGCGCTCGTGTATAATCACCCTTCAGGGCGTAGACCCACGCTCGATTGTTATAGGCCAAGGCATACCCCGGATCCAACCCGATGGCGCTGGTGTAATCACCGATGGCCTCATCGTATCGACCAAGCATTTCCAGGATAACCCCCCGGCCGTAGTAGGCCGGAGCATCCACCGGGCCCAGCTCGAGGGCCCTGTTCAAATCGGCCAGGGCTTCATCATAGCGGCCCAGGAAGTAATAGGCCCATGCCCGGTTGTTGTAGGCATACCCAAACTCCGGATTCTGCTCAATGGCCCTGCCGTAATACTCGATCGCCTTTGTAAAATTGCCCTCGTCAAACGCATCACTCGCCCGATCAAACCACTCCTGGGCGTCCTGCGCCATGGCCGTTGAAACCACGCACAGCAGCAGCGCCAGCACCACGCCGATCGTCAGAGCTCTCTGTCTCATGATATGCCTCCATGATATATTCCCCCATACATGTGTATCACAATCCCCTGAACGATTCAATCCATGCCAGAAAGCGAAAGGCCGGGAGAACCCCGACCTCTCATATATCCAGATGGTAATGCACAGGCAGAAAGACCTGATCGTGCTATTTCTCCAACTCGTCCAGGGCGCCGCACGCCTCCTCCAGGCCGAGATCGCACGCCGCCGCAAAATCATTCTTTGCCTTTTTCGTTTTGCCCCCGTCACGGTAGATCAAGCCGCGCACGTAATAGCAATCGGCGCACTCGGGGTCCAGCCCCATGCCGGTATCGATGTCGTCGAGAGCGCTGGTAACATCACCCATCCGGTAGTACTCCAGGGCCCTGGCAGCATAGCCGTCCGATACACTCGGGTCCATCTCGACGGCCGTCGTGTAGTCGGTAATTGCTTCATCATGACGGCCCAAGACACCGTAGGCGTCCCCCCGGTCGATATAGAGGTCTCGGTATTCCGGGTCCATCTCGCTGGCTGTCGTGTAGTCGGCAATCGCATCTTCGAAGCGTTCCAGGCCGCAATAGGCCCACCCCCGATATTGATAGCCTATCACAAGGTCCGGCTCCTGCTCGATGAGCTTCGTATAACACTCGATCGCCCTCTCGTAATCGCCGTCATAATAGGCATCATTCCCCCAGTCGTTCCACTCCTTGGAAGTCTGGGCCCCGACCGCCGCCGTCATGCACACCAGGAACGCCAGCGCCGCGTTAAATATGAGTGCTCGATGTCTCATTCTTTTCTCCATAATCGGTATTTCAATTGATACTGTACTATACCATCTTTATAGATGATTCGGTATGTATATGTCTGAACCATAGAAGGAAGGCCGTCACGGGCTGACAGTGCCGGGTCGACAGGGGTCGACACCGTTTTTGGCGGTGGATTACAACTGTGGGGCGGAAAATACAGTATATCTCATCCTCCCTGCTCACTCTCCCACCTTCACTTCACTTTGCCCCTGCTGCTCCAGCCCACCACTATTTCGGCTCCGGGACCATGCCTGGACCGTCATTCATCGTTATATATCACGGTTCCCCCCCGTCCCATGAGGGCGTGATAGAGCTTCTCCGGCGAGGTGATGACCACCTCCCCATCACTCTTCGCCTCGAGAAACTCCACGGCTGCCCGAATCTTCGGTCCCATGCTTCCCACCGGAAACTCTCCATCATCCCGGTAGCGTTTCAACTCCTTGAGGCCGATGCGCTCAAGGGATGTCTGGTTCGGCTTTCCGAAGTTCACGTATACGTTGTCGACGCCGGTTATCATCACGAACCGGGAAGCTGATAGCTCCCTCGCCGCCAGGCTCGAAGCCAGGTCCTTGTCGATGATGCCGTCGATGCCGTCCAGGGTTCCGTCGGGGAGTTTGACCACCGGGATACCGCCGCCGCCCACGGCGATCACCACGGTTTTGTCCTCCAGAAGGCGCCGGATCGCGTCGATCTCGATAATCTGAAGGGGATAGGGAGACGGTACGACCTGCCGGAAGCCGCGCCCGGCGTCCTCCATGAACGTCCATCCCTGCTCCCGGGCGATGCGATCGGCCTCCTCTTTCGTGAAAAAGAGTCCGATGGGCTTGGTCGGGTTGTTGCGGGACATGTCCCGGGCGTCCACCACCGTCTGGGTGATGACGGCGACCACCGGGCGGCGGATGGAGTGATATACCAACTTGTTGTAGAGGCTCTGCTGGATCATGTAGCCCATAGCCCCCTCGGTATCGCCGCAGAGCACCCCCAGGGGGATGTCGGGTACCATCGTATGGGCCATTTCGTTGGAGACAAGACGGTTGCCGACCTGGGGACCGTTTCCGTGAGTGATGAGCACGTCCCACCCGTCCCGGATGAGACCGACCACTCCGGTCAGGGACATCCTGGTGTTTCTGAACTGGTCCGCGATGGTGCCCCGCTCATTTTCTCGAATGATGGCATTGCCCCCCAGGGCGATGACCGCCCGTCGGTTTTTCTCGGCCGACACGATGCTCACCTCCTCGCCTGTCCATCATACCTGTAGTGAAAAAAACACGCACCAGAATCGCTCATCTCCACCCCTGTTGCACCACCCCGCCACTGTCCCTTCGCTCCCCATAGATTCCATTAAGCCGTTCAACATCACGGTTGTATCACTCTTGGCAGTCGGCTCTTCCGGCCCACCACTATCCTGGCTCCCGGCCCCTGCCGGGTTAGCCGAAGGTTTTCTCAATGATGCTCTCCAAGGTCGGCTTACCGGCATCGCCGTAGCCGTAACGCACTCGTATCGTCGGCTTTGTGATCGAGACGATTTTGGTCAAATCCACCGGCGTGGCGAAGGCCACCACGTCGCAATCGGTGGCGTTGATGGTGGTCTCCAGGTCGTGCACCTGTTCTTCGCCGTAGCCCATCGCCGGCAGGACCTTTCCGATGTGGGGATATTTCTCGAAGGTCTCCTTGATGGAGCCGACGGCGAAGGGTCGGGGATCAACCATTGACGAAACGCCGTATTTCTCCGCGGCGATGGCACCCGCGCCGAACTTCATCTCACCGTGGGTGATCGTGGGGCCGTCCTCCACCACCAGGACGCGCTTACCTTTGAGTAGAGTCGGGTCCTCCACCGTAACGGGAGAGGCGGCGTCAACGATCACCGCCTTCGGGTTGACCGACTGGATGTTCTTCCTGACCGTCTCGATGCCGCCCTTCCCCGCGGTATCCACCTTGTTGATCACCGCCACGTCGGCCAGGCGCAGGTTCGTCTCCCCGGGGTGGTAGAGCAGCTCGTGCCCGGCCCGGTGCGGATCGAAGACCACCACAGACAGCTTCGGCCGGAAAAAGGCGGTGTCGTTATTTCCGCCGTCCCAGACGATCACGTCCGCCTCCTTCTCGGCCTCGGCAAGAATCCGGGCGTAATCCACCCCGGCATAGACCACCATCCCCTGTTCCACCAGCGGCTCGTACTCCTCCCGCTCCTCGATGGTTACGTCGTGACGGGTGAAGTCGTCATACTCGGCGAACCGTTGGACGAGCTGTTTGGTCAGATCACCGTAAGGCATGGGATGGCGCACCGCCACGACCTTTTTCCCCATGTTTCTGAGGATATCGCAGATCTTCCGGGTCGTCTGGCTCTTGCCGCATCCGGTGCGCACCGCTGTCACCGCCACTACGTCCTTTTTGGACGGGATCATGGTGGACCGGGCGTCCAGCAGCACGAAATCGGCGCCGGTGGCCACCACCCGGGACGCCAGATGCATCACCTGGGTATGGGGGATGTCGCTGTATGAGAGCACGGCCATATCGACGTTTAGATTGGTGATCTTCGCCTCCAGCTCGTCCTCGGACCAGATCGGGATGCCGTCGGGATAGAGCTTTCCGGAAAGCTCCGCCGGGTAGATGCGTTCATCGATGTTCGGAATCTGAGTCGCGGTGAACCCGACCACCCGGTATTCGTCGTTGTCGCGATAGCGGACGTTGAAATTGTGGAAGTCCCGCCCCGCGGCCCCCAGGATGAGTATCTTTTTTGCCATCTCACACCTCATTATTGATAAGTCGTTCACCCCGGTCGCCGAGGCGACCGGGGTGAAGAGCACCTATTCCATGGCGATGACGTTCGCCACCGCCGTCATTACGTATCCGATAATCACCAGGGCGAGGAATATCCAGCCGCCGAACACCCCCATCGTCCACTCCGGGTTCTTGTTTTTTCCCTTCTTCTTGACCGACAAGTAGCCGGGCACCATCAGGATGGCGGCGAGGATCGCGATGATGCCGCCGGTAAGCTGAAGGAATCCGAGAAAATCGGTAAATCCAATGAACGCCACCAACAGCGACGGCACCGTGGCCACCACCCAGGAGAGGCGATCACCCCAGTTGAGCCGCTCGGCCAACACCACCGCTAGGGCCAGGGACACGGACCAGAAGCTGGTGAGCATTGCCAGCAGGATAAAGAGAGACCCGAATACCTTCGCCCAGTCTCCAATGGCTTCACCCCAGTTAAGGATAACGATCTTGCTGACCTCGCCCGAGGCGCCCATCGCCATCAGCGTGATGATGAGGATAAAAACAAGGGTGATGCCGATGCCGCAGATCACCGCCCAGGGCGCCAAGCGCTTTTTCCACTGCAATCCCTCCACCGCCTGGGGGACCGAGAAAAAGGACCAGAAGCTGAACATCATGACGCCGAAGAGGGCCATCCCCTCCTTCACGCCGCCCATCGAAGCCATGTCCAGTGAAAACTCCGGAAGACGAAGGGACAGGACAGACAGCGCCAGCACTACCACTGCGATGGCGATGATCGCGAATTTTTCACTGATACCCACGGCCTTGAGGCCGAAAAACACCACTCCGGCCGCCACAAAATAGATGATCAGCTCGCCCACCCACATCGGAAGTCCCAGAAGATCATAGAGGATCTCCCCGCTACCGACGATGTAGATCGTCAGGGTGCCGATAAACGCCAAGGTGATGAGGATGAAGAATAACCAGAGAAACACCTTCCCTATCTTGCCGACGAAGAGGTATTTCCCCAGAAGCTCCACGAGCTGGGTCGTCTCGTCGTCCCTCATCATCATCTCGACGATCATCAGGTGCAAGAGCAGGCTGATGCCGTAGCCGACCAGCAGGATGATCAGAAACGGGACGACGCCGCTACGGGACGCCAGATACGGCACCGCCAGGACGCCGGCGCCCACGCCGTATCCCGTAACGATGGCCGTGGCCTCGAAGAAGGTCAAATCTTTTTTTGTACCGGACACGTAAGCCTCCTTAAAAAAACGAATTGAAAAATCGAATTAAGATACTATATATCGCTCGATTCCTCATGTCCAGTATCGTCACGGTATGATGCGCCGATCACGCCGGACGGGTGATATCAGTTCTTGTAGCGACGCCTCAGGTCTATCATGTTTTTTCCGAATATCTCCTCGATTTTGTCGCCCAGCACTTGGTATATCTCGGCGAGGTAGAAATCGTGGATGATGTATCCCTCCACGGCGTTTATAAGCCCTTGATTCTTCGTCCATATGACCTGACACGACGCAGGCTCTCCGTTACCGGCACCGCCGACCGCCGCATCCCGGGCGTCTCTCCCCAGTCTGCCGCTGAGGGCCACCCGGGAATCGACGACGATATCGATGCTCCTGCCGAGCACATCTCGGTCGGTAATGGCGTCGGTGCTGTGATAAAATACGGAGCCCGTATCGACCTTCATTGTTCCGTAGATGAGAAAGACGATATCCACACCTTTGTTTCCAACCTCGCGAAGCTGATCGATCAGCTCCTCCAACTCCTCGTCCCAGATTCCGATGAATATTCTTTCTTCAGCGGATTCGATGATCTCCCGCGCCTTTTCCATCACCCCGTCCCTCCCCGGCACCGTCCACACCGGCTCGAAGTCGGACTGGAAGGATATCCGCTCCAGCTGATCCTTGAGACCCTCCACCGCCCGGTCATGATCCATCACGAGCTTGTCGATCAGGTCGTCCGGGGGAATGGGGGAAAACCGCTCCGGGTCTGTATCGGCCTGGATGACCAGATCCTTGGCGATGAGCCTCCGGGCGATCTCGTACACCCGGGAGTGAGGAACGCCGGAGTTTCGGGAGATGGTATACGCCGACGCCGGGTGCTCGGCGAGCAGCGCAAGATACACCTTCGCCTCGTACTGGGTCAATCCCAGGCGCTCCAGGTAAAACCTCGCCTCTTCCAGTTCGTTCATTCCGGTCACCGGTTATCTCCCCAGAATCTTCTTCCCAAAGGCCGACAGGATAAATTCCACCGTCTCGTGTACCGTGGTTCCGTCCATGTCCCGCTCGGGATTGATGCCGGTCACGTCCATGGCCGCCACCAGTCCCGACGCCGCCAGAAGCTCCATCGCCAGGTGAGTTTCCCGATAGGTCAGCCCTCCCCGGGCGGGGTCTATCACCCCCGGCGCCGCCTGTGGATCCACCACGTCCATGTCCAGGCTCAGGTAGATGCCGCTCGTTCCCGATCCAGCGGCCCGAAGTCCCCGGTAGACCGCTTCCTTCATACCCAGGGAATCGATATCCTCCATGGTAATGACCGTGATCCCTGATGCGGCGATGCGCTTCGCTTCATCGGATGTCACGTCCCTGAGTCCCAGCACCACGGCGTTTTCCGGGTCCAGGGCCGGGAATCCTCTCTCGTCTCCGAACAGGCCGCCGGCGACCAGCGAGTCAGCGAGGGAGTCTGTTGTCGTTCCGACCCCTTCGGCTCCATCCTCGACGCTGCACAGGGCCGACCCCAGAACGCTGCGGCAGAGCCGCTCGTCGTCCGCTCCCTTGGCGGCCAGAAAATCCCCGTGGGCGTCGAACCAAAAAAGACCGAAGGCTCCGATCGCCCGTTTCAGCCCCCAGAAGACCCCGAGGCTCGCGGTATCGTCGCCACCCAGGACCAGGGGTATGTAGCGATCCCTCACGACGGCCTCCACCCGGTCCGCCACCAGGCCGGCGATGCGGACGACCTCTGTAAGGTTTTTGACCGGATCGTCCCCGGTGACGCTTCTATCCACCGAGATATCCCCGCTGTCGATCACCTCCAGCCCCAATGACCGGAGCCGATCGATCAATCCCGCATCCCTGAGGGCCGCGGGCGCCTCCTCCACAGCGGGGACGAGGGAGCCGACCCAGCTGGGCACCCCCAGGATTTTTATGCCGCGCATCTCCCGTCTGTCTTCGTCGGTCATGATCGGCCTTTTCTCCACAAACGATGACGTCATTGCGGCCAACAGGGCCGCGTAGTTCATGTGAAACGACAAGCGCCGCCCCAGGCGCACGTCGTCTTTCGACCTGGTGACATCGACGATGAGGTGGTCGCTGGAGGCGCCAATGATTACCTGGCGGGGATCGGCGGGGGTCATCCCCTCGATATCCACGTCCTCCCGACCCACGTTCAGGATGGCCCGGACCATCTGCTCATCGCCCGACGGGCTCCCTGTCGTCCTCGGAAACAGGCGGCGCACAAAACGCATCACGCCCCGCTTCTCGCCGGGGAATAGAGGCACATGTCCGAAGGCGTCCTCCCCCCGCTCGCCGATGGGGATCGACGGCTTCTCTTTCAGCTCGATCACTTCGGCGTCGAGGGTGAAGGCGTCCTGGCTGGTGCCCGGGAGCGGGGTGCGATGTATCGTCTCCCTCCCCAGGAGGATCCCCTCCCCCACCCGGAGGTGGTTGATCCGGGACGGCATCTTCCCCTCGGCGATGAGGGGGAGCGAGCTGGTATTCCCCCCGGAGACGAGTGCGAGGCGGTATCCCAGGATCTCCTCCACCTGGTCGGCCCGGGCGATCAGCTCCTTCATGTTCCGCCGGGTGGGGATGACGCCGCCGTAGCAGCTTAAATTCGTCCCGATGCCGATGACCCGGACGCCCCGCATTTTTTTAATCTCTCTGGCGGCGTCGGCCAGGTCGTCGGGCCAGATCCCCTCTCTGAGGTCCCCCAGGTCCACCATCAACATGATGTCATGCACCAGGCCCCGCCGCAGCGCCGCGTCGGAAAGCCCTTCGACGACCGATAGCTCGGAGTTGAGGGAAACGTCCACCGAGGTGACGATCTCGTCCACCTCGGACAGCGGCGGTATCCGGAGCAGCATCATCGGCGTGTTGACGCCGCTGACCTTGAGCCTGCGGATGTTCTCCATCCGCGACTCACCGATGCCCGCCACGCCGCCTCGAAGCATCGCCCGGGCTACCTGTGGCATGCCGCAGGTTACCTTGGTCACCCCGGTGATGGAGATGCCGAACCCCCGACAGAGCCCGGTGATGACCCTGCTGTTTTCTTCGACCTTCACGAGGTCTATGGTCACCGCAGGTCCTGTCATGCCCCAATGCTCTCCGTATCGTTATCAACAGACAGGCTCTCCAGCAGAATCGCCTTCGCGGCATCCGGGTTGACGGCGGCCAGGAGCCCCGCCGATGCCATGATATATTGATGATCAATAGATACTCTCGCGTCCCGGGGCGGCAGGAGCTTTTTCCCCCCAGGGTCCCGGCGGAGGTTTTCAAGTATGTCCCGCCCCGCCCCCAGCCGAGTCAGGGCGCCGCCCGTACCGATGAGATATTTCACCGCCGTCAGATCCCGCCCCTCCACCAGCTCGCTTCGTCCCGACGCCCCGAAGGCGGTCTTTATCTCCCCGGCATGCCGCCACATCGCCAAATCCACGGCCCACCGGGCAAGGATAATAGATCGCTCCCGCTCACTTTCATCAGTCGGCATCGGCTTCACCTCCCCTTCGTCGACGGCGCCCCCTGATTCCCTCACGATAATATCGGCATTGATGAAGACCCCCAGGTCCCCCTCCACGGTCCGTTTCGCCAGCGGCTCCGGGGCCGCCATCAGGCGATTATGCTTCGGCTGGCCCTCAGTGACCGAGTGGATGTCTGTGGTGGCGCCCCCCACGTCCACGACCACCAGGTCCCCCATCGTCTCGTACAGGAGCTCCGCCGCCGCCAGCACCGCGCCGGGGGTAGGCATTATGTCCCCCGATACCATCTTTCCGACCCGGTCCATCCCCGGTGCACTGATGATATGCCGGGCGAATACCTCCTGAATGAGCTTCCTGACCGGTTTTACGTTCAGCTCGTCTATACGGGGATAGACGTTGTCGCAGGTGAAGTACTCCACCCCCGCCTCGTCGAATATCCGGGAGACCTCCCGCTTGGCCGATACGTTTCCCGCGTAGATGACGGGCGCGGGAATCCCGGCCTTGGAAAGGAGCCTCGCGTTGGATACGACGATATCCCGATCGCCGAAGTCCACCCCGCCAGACAGCAGTACCAGCTTGGGGCGGCTCTCAAAAAGCTCCTCCAGGTCCGACTCGGTCATGGCCCCCGCGGACGTATGCACCACCACCGCCCCGGCCCCCAGTGACGCCTCCCGGGCGGCCCGGAGTGTCATGTCCCGGGTCAGGCCGATCACGCTCATCCGAAGCCCCCCCGCCGCCGAGGACGCCGCCAGGATGCGCACCTTATCTCTCTCCACGGGACAGGTCTCGGAGAGCTTCCCCATCGCCCGCTCGACGCCCAGGGTCACGTCCCCCTCGTCCACGCTGGTCAGGGCGTCACCCTGGCCGAGGATGCGGGGAGAATCCGCGCCGGAGGTACCGATGTCGGAAAAGGCCGTCGCCTTGGTGATGGTGCTCCCGATCTCGATGCATATCGTGTCCACACCCGGCCCGTCCCCGGGACGTCGTGATGGAGCCTTCGCCGTCACGACCTGTCCCTCCGGGACATCGCGTCGACGATGAAGCTTGCCACGTGGTGCCCCTTGGTCCCCCGGCCGAACCCGGCGTCCATCCCCGACTCTCGGGCGATGTCGTCGGTCACCTGGGTCCCCCCGGCGATCAAGAGCAGCCGATCCCGGATGCCTCGCTCCCGGGCCAGATCTGCGAGCCGGCGCATGTTCAGGCGGTGGATGTCGTTATGGGTGATGATGGTGGAAATCAACACGATACTCGAACCGGTCTCCTGGGCGGCGTCCAAAAGCTTGGACACCGGGACGGACGTCCCCAGGTAGTGACACGAAAAACCGTACTTCTCCACTCCCCCGTGTTTGATGTCGATGATCTCCCGCATCCCCACCGAGTGCTCGTCCTCCCCCACCGTGGCGGCCACCAGGGAGAGCTTGTGTGATCGGACGAAGGAGTCGATGGTGTCCTCGGTCAGCAACTCCTTCGCCTCGGGGATGACCAGCTCGTCGCGCTTCACGGCACGGTTCAGCTTTCCCTTCACCTCCACCAGCGTCCCCTCCGCCGGATGCATCACCCGGATATTGATGGCCTCGCACCCCTCCAGCCCCATGCCGGCTGCCAGCTCCAGGGCTGCGGCCTCGGCCACGTCCCTGGGCTCCGGGATGAAAAGCGTCACGCAAACGATGCCGTCCCCGGCCCACTCCACCTCCGGCCGGATGAGGCCGTCTGCTGTGTCTGTTTTAACCGCCTCGAGCCTTCTATTGACGTTGTCCTCCTCGTCCAGCTCGTCGATGTAGACGATCTTGGCGGGATCGCACAGGGAGCAGCCGCCGATGAGGTCGCAGGGCTTGTCTATATCGTCGGGGAGGTGGTTTTCCCCGAAGTGGCTGCACACCGGCGCCAGGTAGTCGTCGTTTCGTTTGACGACGGTGCCCGCCGCCACGCCGCCGTCGGCCTTCCGGGCGATACCGTCGCCTCTCCGCTCGGGGAAGTTCCCCGAATCGACGAACGCCCCCCGTTCCACGGCGTGAAAATACCCCCCGGTCTCGATGATCTCCTCCAGGAACAGCACCGCCCGCTCCTTGATCTCCCGGGCGGCCCTCTCGACCACGCCGTCCTGCTTCAGCTCCACCAGCTCATCCAGGCCGTCCACCCCCATCAGGGTCTGGCGGGCGGTATTCACCCCCAGGACGTTGTTGTAGTGCCACGGGACGTTTCGCCCCTCGTCCGGGGTGATGGTGCTCTGGATGTCCGCCGAGGTCAACCGCGAAATAAGAGTATCAAGTACATGAGTAATGGTAGCCTCGTCGGTGTCCGACTCCATGTAGCGGGTGTTCTGCTGGGCCCGGAACTTGAAGCCCTCGAATATATCCCGCAGCGCCACGGCATAGGGGAGGTCGATGTAGAGCTTGGGCGCCGGGGGGGCCGTGGGGGGCACGGTGGAAAGGGCGATGTTCTCTTTCTTCATGCCGACGGCCATCGAGAACGCCGCGTTAATGGCGTGCTGGACCAGCAGCTCGGGCATCACCTTCCACGCCTCTCGGGCGGTGGCGTTGGCGTTGTGGGCGCCGTCTATCTGGAGGATGTCGGCGTCGGCCATGATCCTTTTTGCCACGGCGGCGTCCACGAAGGACCGGTGCATGTTGATGTTTCGATACAGGACGTTGTACTGTGGGTCCTGGTGTGCGCCGTTGACCCCCTCCTCCGCAAAGAGGACGGCGATCTCCGGCCCGGCCACGCCACTGACGTAGGAGTGAAAGTTGATCGGCCGCCCCACCTCGTCCTCGATGAGGTCCAGGGCCTTCCGGGAGGCCCGGACCTGTTTCCGGGTGATCGGCACGCCACCCACCCCCTCGGGGGTGCCCTCGATCAGGCCGTCGTAGTGGGACTGGCCGGTGGTGCGGATTACCATGATGTGGTCGGCGCCGTGCCAGGCGGCCATGCGCATGCGGCGGATGTCGTCCTCGAACCGACCCGAGGCGATCTCCGTGGTGACGACGAAATCGCACTGGGGATCGATATTGTCGAAATAGTGAGCCGACGGCAGCGGCACGGAATGGGCGAGGTTTTCCGAGGTGTCCCGGTAGACGAAGGGGCCGATCTTCTGGTTCTCCACCTTCCGTCGCCAGCTCCATCCCCGGCGCCGTGGCCGGTAGTCTTCCAGGCCTTCGAGGATCTCTCTCACATCCAGCTTTGTATCGGGCAGAAGCTTCATGACGTCACCTCGTCCCACAGCTCCCCGTCCAGCAACCTCAGCCCAGCGGTGCGCACATCCACCCCGGCGGCCTCGGCGGCGGTATATACGACTCGCCCGGCCCCCGTGCCCAGAAGCCCCCGGTCTCCGATCATCGTCACCAAGGTCTTGGCCTCGAGGCTGGAAAATCCCATCCGCAAGAGCACCGAGCGCTCGATGGAGGGTGAGGTGTGTCCCCCGGCCTCCTCCACCAGCGGCTGGATAATTTTATCCACCAGCTCCCAGAAGTAGTCCTTCAGTCTTTCATCGGACATATCAGCAAGGTGCGCTCTTCGCTTTTCGAAATCGTCGGCCCGCTCCATGGCGACACTCCTTTGTGAGAGAAGAGTAATATAAGATTATCTATGCCCTATTCCGCTTCCGACAACACCCTCCGGACGAAGTCCTCCGTCCCCCGACAGTCTTCGACCAGAAAGGAGATGTCCGTATCCGTGGGCGATTCCCCGTCCTTCAGGCTTTTTGCCGCATTTTTCACATATGACGTCCTGAGCCCCTCCATGTCCACGTCCACCGCCCGAATCTGGGAGGGGTGCTCCGGGATGACGATGGCCTTCCCCGGCGCGTTGTCCTCGGGATTCCCCCGCCGCACCTCCACTCCCATCTCCTTCGCCAGGTTGAGCTGGGCGATGGGGTGCTTGCCGGCACCGGTGTACTCGGTCTCCTGGACCACGATGGTCTTGTCCCACTCCATCTCCCGGGCCAGAGCGAAGGCCGCCGTCAGGGAGGTGTTCCCCGCCGGCCCCCGCTCCATCCCCTCCAGCTCCGCCAACGCCTGGGTGATGTAGAAGACCTCGCCCTGGGTGACCGTCACGAAGCGATCCATGTACCGAAGGGGACGGGCGGCGTTTCGCGGCACGTCGGCCCGGTCCGGCCAGGTGGCGAAGGGGATGCCGAAACCGGTGTGGCCGGTGGTGAAGGACTTGCGGTTGAAGTCGGTGTCCGAGGCCATATGCAGCCCCGAGAGGTCCACGCTGGCCCCCACGAGCGCCGTGTCGATCGCCCCCGCCTTCCCAAGCCCCCGGCCGGTGCCGGTGATGTTCCCCCCGCCGGCGTGGGTGGCCACCACCACGTCTGGGTGAAGGCCGCCGTCGATCAGAGAGAGGTCCTTCACTAGTTCCGCGCCCAGGGTCTCGATGCCCAAAATCGAATATGGGGTGTAGAGGGAGGCGTTGAAGTAGCCGGTCTCCGCCAACACCAGGAGGAAGACGTAGAAGAGCTCCGGCCCCACCGAGAGGCGTATCACCTCCGCGCCGTAGGCCTCGCAGGCCCTCGTCTTCTCGGCGATCTCGGGCTGTGCGATGTATTTGCTGTCGAACGCCTCCTGGACGATGATGCACCTGAGCCCCAGCTTGGCCGCCTGGGAGGCCACGGCGGCGCCGTAGTTCCCGGACGTGGCGGCCACCACACCCGTGTATCCCTTCTTCTTCGCCTCGTAGACCGACAGCGACGCCCGCCGGTCCTTGAAGGAGCCCGAGGGATTCTGGGCCTCGTCCTTGACGAATATTCTGGCGCCCATGCCTTTAGGCGCCGTGCTTCTTGAAAGATTGGTGAGGTTCTTCAATTCCACCATCGGCGTATTCCCGACGGCCGTTTCCGCCTGAATGCATCCCACCGTCTCGATGTCGTAGCCGGTGTCCTTCATGAGATCCTGGTAGTCGAAGGAGAGGGGCCCGGAGGCGTATTTCTCGTAATCGATACCCACGGACCGCTTCATGATTTCGTTTCTCTTGGCCATCACCGCCTGGTAGGAGGTGTCGGTCAGCGTCATGCGTCTATCGGTCATGTCCCCGGTCCCTCCTTTCCGTCGGCCCCGAAAAGAATCTCCCGGGTCTCCCGGCCGATGGGGACCAGCTCGGGGATCGGCGGTCCGAAGCCGTGATCGTACGCTGGATTCTCCTCGATGAGCCTCCCCGTCAGTAGCCGACCGGTGGTGGTCTCGACGGTCACCTCTTCCCCGATCGCCGCATCGCCGGTGAGCATTCCCCGGGCCCGCATGATCAAGGGCACCTTCTTGGTATCGCTGGGGACCTGGGGGGCCCGCTCTTTCGGCGTGAGAATTACCTGCTCGATCTCCACCAGGGCCCCCTTCTTCACGCTTCTTTTCATCGGTCTATCCTTTCACCATTTTCCCGACGTCTCCCATCAGGGCCGCCGGGACCGGGAGATCGGCCATGGTGGCAAGGCCCGGTAGGGCCCTGATGACCTGGGGTATCATGTTTACCGCCAGGGCCTCAGTGCCGACGCCGCCGGGGATCTCCGGAGAGCCAGAAAAGGAGACACCGGGAACGCCCTCGATGTCGATATAGTCGCCGGTGGTCACCCCCGCCAAGTGGGGGTGAACCTGTTGTGGATGGATCAGGGTGATGACCGGCTTCCCGCCCATGTACCCGATACCGGTGTGCTTGCAGCCTGCCGTCAGTCCCGGCTCGATCTTTACGAATTCGGTCTCCCGCTTCACATCACTCACGATCGGCTCCCGAGTCTCCTCGATGCGCTCGATCTCCCACCCAAGGGCCTTGGCGATCATGCTGATGGACTCTGGGAATCCGAAGTGCCCCACCACCGAGCCGTCCGCAACGCCGGCGTGGAACTCCTCGGGGGTGATCCCCACACCCTGGGTGGTGAGCACCGATGGGCCGTATGGGGAGAGGTCGTTCACCCGCCGGGCGGTGATGGAATCCACATGAAAACAGACCCCGGACAGCGCGATGACCAGAAGATCCAGCACGAAGCCGGGATTGATGCCGGTACCCAGGACCGTCACCCCATTCTTCTTCGCCAGGGCGTCGATCTTCGCGGCCAGGTCCGGGGAGCCGTAAGCCGGGTAGCTCATCTCCTCGGCGATGGAGATGACGTTGGCCCCTGCATTGAGGGCCGTTTCGATTTCTGGGAACGCTTCGGTCACCCGGGAGCAGGTGCACTGGATGACCATCTCCGGCTTTTCCTCCTTGAGGAGGGTCGGGAGGTCGTTGGTCAGGGACACCCCCAGTTTCTTATCCAGGCCGATGGCCTCCCCCACATCCATGCCGGAGCGCTCCTTTCGCTTCGAATAGGCCCCGGCAAGCCGGATGCCCTTCTTCTCCAGAAGCAGCTTGATGACCCCGGTTCCCATCTGGCCGGTCCCCAGCACCACCACCTGTATGCCTTTTTTCATTGTCGTCTCCTTTTGCAGTTTCAACCGGTGTGTGACTATCTGTTTATCTGAACGTGTTTAGTTGCCTCTCCCTAACTCCTCTCCCTAACTCCCCTCCCGTACATCCCCTGGATGCCCCTTTCATGGTTCCCACCTACCCCACTTCCCACCCCAGTTTTGTGCCGTTTCCGCCACTTCGCCATTACTATTACTACTCTGATAGTAATAGATTTATATCACATCACCGATTTGCGAACAAGAAAAAAAGATGAAAAAAAATATTTTCGCTGTTTACAGGATAAATAAAAGCCGGTATAATCCATTCTGTTCCAATTTCTTTAAAAAAAGTAAAAATGCAGGTATTTTCGGTACTGATTTATATAATACATTCAATAGATATATAAAAATACCTTACTTCCCCATAAATACACTTGACTTTTATATCAAATTGCAATAAGTTTTGTAGCAGTTATACTCTCAATCCCCGACATACAAGGAGTAATTCATGAGTTATCCAATCAAGGATATCGAAGGCATCGGCAACGTATACGCCGAAAAACTGAAAGCAGTGGGAGTCAGCACCACCGGCGCGCTTCTGAAGCGTGGAAAGACCCCCTCAGGGAGAAAAGAGTTGGAAGATTCCACCGGTATCGGTCACGCCCTTATCCTCGAATGGGTGAATCTTGCCGACTTGATGCGCATCAAGGGGGTTGGGGAGGAGTATTCGGACCTGCTGGAAGAAGCGGGGGTGGATACTGTCAATGAGCTGAAAAACAGGAATGCTGAAAACCTGTATGAGAAGGTCAAGGAAACCAACGAAGCCAAAAACCTGGTTCGACGCCTGCCGTCCCTCAAGGATATCACCAAATGGATAGATCAGGCCAAATCACTGCCACCAATGGTCGAATATTAGACGTCTCTAGACGTCTCGTTTTCGTGAACGCGCGACCCCGGCAGTAGTGTGCCTGTGTTGGTATGCTCTCACACTTACACGATGAGGGGGAAGTGTCATAGAACAGAAAAAGACACACGTGAATGAAGTCGAATCCCAGAAGCCCAAGAATACCCTGACGGCCATCCGGGAGCAGATGCTCTTGAGCAAGTCGGAGCTTGCCCGAAAGGCGGGAGTGAGCGTGTTGACCATCGACCGCATTGAAAAAGGGATGAGCTGCAGGATGGAAACCAAGCGAAAGATCCTCACGGCCCTGGGCATCGACTTCTCAGAGAGTAAAAAGTTTTTCAACGATTAGCGAAACGAGTTACATAATGAACGTTTTGTTGGTCTATGCTGCGGGAGTTGGGGTCTCGCTGATAGCGGGTATATGCATCTACCTATTCCTCAAGCCGGGTATCGGTGCATTAACTGAACGCTTGGCGGATGACCCCGCCGCCGGGGCATTCTGGAAGCGAACGATCTGCACGGTCATCATCCTGGCGACGGTATCCGGGGCGCTGTCTATCACCTACCCTGAAGAGGCCGCCAGTGACCGACTCGTCATGCTGTTCGCCTTTATGGATCAGATGGAGACGATGGGCCTTCGCCTTCTGATCTCGCTTCTCGTGGTGTTTTCGGTCATGACTATCGGCGCAATCGTGGGGAAAAACCGCACCTGATTTTTTGAGGGTGCTTTTTTATTTTCATCCCCACCTCATGCGTGTGAAAGACCTTTGAGGTTTTCGCCGTGGAAAAGCTCCTGCTCGTCTATCTCGCCGGCATTGCCGGTTCTGTGTTCATAGGCGCGCTTATCGTCCACCGAACCGTGGGCGACGGCGCGTTTCTTTCCTCCATCGGCCTTCCCTCCGGCCATACGGCCCGAATACGCGTTATCCTCAAGATCCTGGGCATCGCAGCCGCCGCAGTGGGGTGTCTTTCGGCGAAATTTTACAGCTGCGGCTACTCGTACGATCACCTCCTTGGCGACCCGGTGGCCGTCACCTGGAAGGTCCTGGGCCAACTCGAGGGAATGTTTCGCTCCCTTTTGATTTTTCTTCTCATTCTGCTGTCTCTCCACCTTTTCATCACCCTTCTTGCCCGCAAACGACGCGCCGATTCCCTTCCTTCCTGAAAATCCACCCGGATGTCTTCTCACCCTGTATGAAACGTCTTTACCCGTCGAGCGTTCGATGGTAAAGTAGGCTACACGTACGCCTTCGACAAGCGCACCAAGCTCGACCCGCATCCATCCCCCGCCCCGTCACACGGCGATAGGGGGATATCATGGAAAAACGATATGCATATTCAATCGGTCCGTCTTATGAGATGCTTCCTGGCGATCCTGCTCCTCTGGGGGTGCGCGACGGGGTGTCGGGTGAATGATCCTGACTCCGATTCCGACGATGCCGGCCTGGTCTTCTGGGCGGCGATGACGCCCGACGAGATCGAGGCCCTCGAGGTCATCGCGGATGCATACTTCGCCGAGCGGGGCGTCGTTGTGACCATCCGGGAGATCGGCCTCTTCGAGATAAACACGAAGCTCGAGCTGGCGGCGCCGGCGGGCCGGGGACCGGACCTCATCAGCGTCTCCCACACGTCGGTGGGGGTGCTCTCCCTGATGAAGCTCCTTTTGCCCCTGGACGGGGAGGCGCTTACCCTGTCTGCCTGCCCACCCGACCTGGTGGACGCGTTCAGGTACGAGGCGGTCCTCTACGGTGCACCTCTGGCGGTCGAGTCTTACGGCCTGGTGGTCAACGAGGACCTGATTTCCTCCGTGCCGGAAACCCTGGAGGAGCTTGTTGATATGGGCCGATGCCTGACAATTGACACCGATAATGACGGCGAGGCGGAGGTCTACGGCTTCCTTACGGACCCCGCCAACTTCTACTTCACCTTTCCCTTCTACGATGCGTATGGAGGATATATCTTTTCCGAGACTGATGAAAATATCGTCGACCCGACCCGCATGGGATTCTGCAGTCCCGGCGGTATAACGGGCCTCACGATCCTTTCCGACATCGCCGGCCCCACCGGCTTCATCCCCCGGGGAATCGATTACACCGTCATCGGCCAGCTCTTCGGAGAGGGGAGCGTCGCCATGATGATTCACGGCGTCTACCTGATTCCCTACTACCGGAGCCTGGGGATGAATGTGGGCTATTACCCGATACCTTCCTCGGAATGCGGCCGAAGGGCCAGGCCTCTGGCGAATGTGATGGGCGTGGGCGTCAGCGCCTATTCGAAGAATCCCGAATCCTCACAAGAATTCCTGGCGTATCTCCTGGAGCCGGAGCACCTCCGGGTCATCCTTGATGGATCGGGGGCGATCAAGGTTTTGGCGAATCCCGCGGTCTATCGCGAAGCGGACTTCGCAGCGGAGCCGCTGCTTTCCACCGCCATGGAGATCGCAGGCACCTCGTACCCCTACCCGAACGACCCGGCGGGGGAGCTGGTGTGGGACGCCGTGGGGGCCGCGGCGACGGCGGCGATGGACGGGTCCCTTTCGCCCGAGGAGGCGCTCTGCCGAATGGAGGACCGGCTGGAAACCGTGATCGAGGAGATGAAACGGTGATGAATGTCATGCCACAGAATCGACGGCTCGATGTCGCCGCCGGAACATTCGTGACCGCAACCGTGGGGCCGGTACTGGTCCTGGTGCTTCTCCTCTCGGTGGTGCCGATGGTGTATAACATCTACATCTCCACCACCAACATGAGCCTGTATCACTACTTCGACTATGACTACGTGGGCCTTGAAAATTACCGGCTCATCTTCACCAGCCCCGTCAGCGATTTCGGAGCGGTTTCGGCATGGAACGTGATCTACGCGCTCTGTGCCATCGGCCTCCCTTTCGTCGTCGGCGTTTTCGCCGCCGGGAGCCTCGTCAGGCTCCCCCGAACCGCCGTGACCGTCACCCTGCCGATCCTCCTGCTCCCCTGGGTGGTCCCGGCCTTCATCACGGTGCTCGTTTGGAAGGGACTCTTCAACTATCATTTCGGCCTGGTCAACCTGGTCCTCTCATCCGTCGGGATCCCCGGAGTGCCCTGGCTCCTGTCTCCCGAGGCCGCCCGGTTCGCCGTGGTGCTGGTCAGTGTCTGGCTGGGGATCCCCTTCATGACACTTCTGGCCTACGGCATCCTTTACACCATACCGAACGGTATATACGAAGCGGCGAAGATCGACGGCGTCGGCCCCTCCCGGACGTTCGTCTCCATCACCCTGCCGCTGGTGTTCCAGCGGATGTTGCCGGTCATGGTCCTCGGCTTTTCGGCGGCGTTCAACAACTTCACCGTCATCTACCTCCTGACCGCCGGTGGACCCATGAACCCGGAAAACATCGGCGGTGCGGGGGCCACCGATATCATCATCTCCCATATCTTCAGTCTCACCCTCATGAGCCGACGCTACGGCCTGGCGTCGGCGTACGCAGTGATCGTCTTTCTCGTCGTGGCCCTGGTCGCCGCCGGCGGCCTGTTTCTCCTCCGAAGAAACAGGGAGGAGGTATTCTGATGGCGAGAAAGAACGGGACAACACGCATACACGCCTCGGCGGCGCTCGGTCCGATATTCATCCTGCTCTTGGTTCTCTTCGCCGGCCTGCCGCTTCTGCTCGTGGTCTCCATCTCGCTCTCCCCGGGTCAGGAATTATATGCCGGGAAAATCCTTCCCGACGCGATAACGCTGGAGCATTATCGGGCGCTCATCACAGAAACCGACTTTCTGCTCTGGATGAAAAACTCCGTGATCGTATCCGGCATGACGGCGCTGGCGGCGGTATTCGTCACGTCGCTCTCGGCCTACGCCCTCTCCCGGTTTCCCTTTCCCGGCGGGCGGGCCGTCTCGTCGGGGCTTCTCATCGTCCAGCTCTTTCCCGGCATCCTCTCCCTGGTGGCGGTGTACAAAATCCTGCAAATCCTGAAGCTCCTGGATACCCACGCGGCCCTGGTGCTGGTGTATCTCGCCGGCGCCGTCCCCTTCTCCGCGTGGCTCATCAAGGGGTATTTCGACTCCATCTCCGCCACCAGAGAGGAGGCGGCGGCGGTGGACGGAGCGGGGCCCTTTCGAATATTCTTCTGTATCACCCTTCCGATGGGCGCGCCGATCATCGCCGTGGCGTTCGCGTTCAATTTCATTGCGGCGTATTCCGACTTCCTGCTGGCCGCTGTGGTCCTGACGGAGCCGAAGCGATACACTCTGGCCCTTGGGCTTCGCTCGTTTCTCGAGGGGGATTTTTCCACGAACTGGCCCCAGTTCTGCGCCGGGGCGCTCCTGGGCGCGCTTCCGGTAATGCTGTTATTCATTCTCATGGCCCTGGCAGGCCGGCAAGAGCTGGCTCCCAAGAAGGCGATAGCTCGTTACAGCTGAGGTGTAGAGAAATAAAGGGGAGTGAATGAAATTGTCGAGTCTAATAGGGGCGATCGGCTTCCGAGGAAGCGATGATTGTTGCGACAAGGGCGTACCGGCAGCGCCGGCTGACGAGAGAATGGTATTCATGAAATGCATGAGGTGTAAACAGTGCCAGGGTTGTCACTGTAGGCTTTGAAGGAGGTATACAAAGCATGAAGGTAATTCTTTCCGGGATGAATGTGGACCGGGAGCGGTTGAATGAGTACCGCAACCGGGCGGCACGCCTTATGGACGACCTTGCCCCGGAGGAGGCGGAGGCATTCTTTCGGGAGTTTTCCGACGCCGAGGACCTGACGCCTGAGACGTTCTCGGCGGCGTATGCCCGCATCAGCCGGGACCCTCGGTCGGTGGACGAGCTCCGTGACGACGCCGTCCGGGAGGTGGACCGGGCCCGGCGCTCCAACGAATCGATCATCTTCGGCCTGGGGCACTCCTCCGTGGCGGAGCACGCGGTCTTCAACCTGGATATTATCGACATCACCCGCCGGGCGGTGGAGGAGCTTCAGCGCTCCCGGCTCGCATCGTATACCGAGAAATCCCAGCGCTACATCACCCTCACCGACGACTACCACCTCCCCCAAGAGGTCGCCGAGATCGGCATGGCCGACTATTTTCGAAATACGGTGAAACAGCTGAATGAATCATATCATCGGCTGCACACGGGGCTCCTGGACTATCTGGAAGAGAAATATCCCGACATGGCCCGGGACAAAAAGGGGAAGGTCCTGCTGGACGGGTGGGCCAAGGAGGACGCCCGCTACGTGGTGCCCCTGGCCACCCTCACACAGCTCGGCATGACCGCCAACGCCCGGGTGCTGGAGATGACCATCCGGCGGCTGGCGGCCCATCACCTCGCCGAGGTCCGGGAGCTTTCCCGGGAGATATTCAACGCCGTGTCGCACCACGCCCCGTCTGTCATCAAGTACACTACCCCCACCCCCTACGACACAGAAACCGAGGGCGTCATCAGGGACGTCGTCTCCCGGATGGTTCCGGACGCGGCAACAACGCATCCCGCCGGTCCCCCGGACCGGCAGGTGACGCTGGTGGACTATCCCAACGACGCCGACACGCGCCTCGCGGCGGCCTTCATCGCCTCCCACGGCGACCTCGACTACCTCACGGCGCTAAAACAAGCCCAATCCCTCGACGCCGAAGCCGTGCGGGAGCTGATACTTACCGCCCTCTCCCGGATGGAGTCCTACGACCGCGCCCCCCGGGAGCTGGAGATGATCCCCCTCACCTTCGAGGCGGTGGTCTCGTCGTCCTGTTTCGGCCAGCTCAAGCGCCACCGCATGGCGACCATCCTCCCCAGCCCCTACGATCCGACCCTTGGGGTGACCGTCCCCCCGACGATCAGTGAGGCGGGCCTGGAAAAGACCATGATGGAGGCGACGGACGTCTCCGAGTCGGTGCACGAAAGCATCACGAAGCGCATCCCGGACGCAGGAGAATACATCCTCACCAACGCCCACCGCCGGAAGGTGCTGGTCTCCATGAACCTCAGGGAGCTGTATCATGTGGCCCGGCTCCGGATGGATGAGACCGCCCAGTGGGACATTCGATACTTAACGGAAGAGATGGTGAGATGCGTCGCCGAAAAGAGCCCCGTGGCCACGGCCCTGGCGGTGGGGAAGGACGCATTCGAGCACACCAGAAGCAAGCTGTATACATCATTGGTAACGAAGTGATACCCGTTTTACGGGCTATCGTCTCTCCTCCCCTCCGGCGGTGCGGCATCGCACACGTCGGTGAGGGCATAATACGAGATATGGATGTACCTACCCGCATTTCCGGGAGGGACGTCATGGTCGCAGCATGAGAAAGACATTCAGAAAAGAGATCGCATCTATACCAAGCAGCGGAACGATTATCCTTATATAATAAACCGGGAGGCACCATGCACCTCATCGATCCCGACGCCCCTGAAAGGGCCCGAAAAATAAAACTGATTATCTTCGACGTGGACGGCGTGTTGACCGACGGCTCGATCATTATCGCCGGTGATGGGACCGAATCCAAGGCGTTCAACGTCAAGGACGGCCACGGCATCAAGCTTGCGATGCGGGCGGGCATCACCGCCGCCATCGTCACCGGTCGGAAATCCGAGGTGGTCAGGCGCCGGGCCGAGGAGCTGGGCATCGAGCACCTCTTCCAGGGCGCCCTGGAAAAGAGCGGCGTCGTCGGGGAACTCCTGAAAACCCTCGATCTTTCCCCGGAAGACGCGGCGTTCGTGGGCGACGACCTGATAGACATCCCTGCCATGCGGATGGTCGGCCTGGCGGCGGCGGTGGCCGATGCCACAGACGAGGCGAAGCGGCACGCACATATCATCACCGAGCTTCCCGGCGGTCGGGGCGCGGTAAGGGAGGTGTGCGAATTCATCCTGAAATCCCAGAAGCTGTGGGAATCCTCCATCGAACGCTACGTGAAATAGTACTTTACTGTATAGGCCCTCGATGGTATAGTATCTCGATACAATTGATTATTACCTGGTGGTATTCATGAAACGACTGAGATTAATCCTGGGGATCGTTGCCCTGGTTATCGTTGCGGGGATTGTATTCGTCCTGGTCACGACAACAAGCCGGCGAAACGAAGAGGCGGACGTCCCGGAGATCCCGGGCGAAGAGCTGGTGGGCGATGATATCGAGTCCGGAGACGTCCCCGCAAGTCTGGAGGCGCGAACGATAACCTATACCGAATCCGAAGACGGCAAGACCCTCTGGGAGATCAACGCCGACGAGGCACGGTTTTACAAGGAGGAGGATCGCTCTGAGTTCGATAACATCAGCGTCGTATTTTTCTACCAGGATACATATGAGTTGACCCTCTCCGGGGATCGGGGTGTTTTAGACAACGAGTCGAAGAACATCGACCTGTCTGAAAACGTGACCATCACCGCCTGGGAAGATTATGTCCTCACGACCGATACCCTCCACTTCGACTCTGTCGGAAACGAGATATCCACCGGCGATCCCATTGTTCTCACCGGCACCGACCTCGCCTTCAGTGGAACGGGGCTGACCTTCGACCTGGAAGAAGAGGAGCTGTTCGTCCACGAAGACGTAGTAACCGACCTGAATGTGAAGGGATCGGACATCGCCTCTCCTCAGGATGAACCGAAGGGAGATGAAGACCTCTTCGGCTTCGACGATGTCTCATCATTCAGCGGCGGTATCATCCACATCATCTCCCGGGGCCTGTACGCCAGGCGCGAGGGGTCTTTCATCCGATACACCGGCGGCGTATCCGCCACCCACAAGGACGCCACCCTCACCGCCGGGACGATCACCATCTACTTCGCTGGAGATATCGGCGGCGTGGGCGACATAAAAAGAATCACCGCCGACGGAAACGTGAAATTTATCCGCTCGGACATCCGGGGCACCGCCGATCACCTGGTATTCGACTATCAGAACGAAAAGCTCACCCTCACCGGCTCTCCAACCCTCTACCGGGGGGATGACATGGTGACCGGCGATATCCTTACGTACGACCTCAATACGAAGATCAGCACGGCCACAGGCACGGAAGACGAGCGGGCGCATGTGACCATCTATCCCAGGGAAGAAGATTTTTAGATGAGCAAAAACGGTAGTCACTATTTAAAGATATCCGGCCTGACCAAATCATACCGGGGCCGGGTGGTTGTGGATCACGTCGAGATGGACGTGCAGTCCGGTGAGATTGTGGGGCTTTTAGGGCCCAACGGCGCCGGCAAGACCACGAGCTTCTACATGATCATAGGGATCGTCAAGCCGGATAACGGGGAAATCCTCCTCGACGGCGACAATATCGGCGATCTCCCGGTGCATATGCGGGCCAGAAAGGGGATCACCTATCTCCCCCAGGAATCGTCCATATTTCGAAAGATGACCGTGGCTGAAAACGTCATGGCCATCCTGGAAACCCTCCCTATGAGCCGGGGAGAGCGGGAGGATCGCCTTGAGCAGCTCCTCTCAGACCTGAAAATCTCCCACCTAGCCCACAACAAGGCTTACTCACTCTCCGGGGGCGAGCGCCGGCGGGTGGAGATCACCCGGGCCCTGGTTACCTCGCCCCACTTCATCCTCTTAGACGAGCCGTTCTCCGGCATCGATCCGATCATCGTCAACGATATCCAGAAGATCGTCCTCTCCCTCAAGTCCCGGGGCATCGGCATCATCATCACCGATCACAACGTCCGGGAAACTCTGGGCATCTGTGACCGGGCCTACATCCTGGCTGAGGGTAACATCCTGATACACGGCACACCCAAGAAGATCACCGCGGATCCGGTGGCTCGAGAGAAATACCTGGGAGAAAAATTCCGCATGTAACAGACAAGGATTTGCCGCATTAAGAATGGTGAATTGCAGCTATTGGGGCACTTTATAAAAAGAGCGGCGAAGGAAATAAGAAATGAAGCAACACGGCAGCTGGTAGTACCTGCTGCCGTTTTAACGTGCGGGCAAGTACCTGCAGTTCCTGGCCTGCCTAAACCACCGCTATATAGTCTGCAGGCCCTTACCTGCTAAAATGTCAGGACCGCCCACTCGTCGTCCTTGAGCATCTCCGTCAGCGGCTCTCCCATGTATATCACGTCGATACCAAGGCCTTCGAGGGCGTCCGTGACACCGTGCATATCGGCGCATGCCCGGCACGCCTGGAGAATCAGGCCGTCTTTTTTCATCGGCTCGATGTATGCCTGGAGGGTTTCATCCCTTACCATCAGTTCCGCCGTCGGCCCCCAGATCACCAGCTTCACCTCATCCCACCAGCCCAACCGCTTCGAGTTGTGGGCGTACATAAAGACCGTGCCCCGGGCCACTTCCGGGTCCCCGGAGCTCCAGATTACACACAGTTTATTCGGTGCGGACATGCTGTCATCCTCCCTGAATCGGATAGATTGTATTGATATGTGAACAGGCCGGGCCTCTCGGCCCGGCCCGTTTTGATACTGACTCTCCCGCCCTTTCCCATGCAGGGATTGAAGATAAAACTCCGGCGACAGCGGCACCAATACAGCAGGGATATATCTATATCTATTCATCCCCGCCCGATCCCGCATCGGCTTTCACCACCCGTTGTTCTCCCCCGCCTCTATCGTTCTTCAACGCCCCATGCGTTCAGGCCCACCACTATATCAGCAACATGCCCCTGCATGCTAGACGTTCAGGGCCGCCACGAAGATATGCGTGATGGGACTCGTGATCGTCGGGTCGGTGATGATATTGACCACCGCCGGCTTCTTCGCGTTCTTCGCCCGCTCCAGCGCCGGGACGATGTCCTTCACCTCGGTCACGTACTCGCCGTGGGCGCCCAGGCCCTCGGCCATCAGGTCGTAGCGCACCGGCCCCAGGTCCGTTCCCACGACCCGGTTGTACTGAAGCTCCTGACCGTGCTTCACCATGCCCCATGCCTGGTCGTTTGCTACCACAATCACCACCGGGATGTTGTGGCGTACGGCCGTTTCTATCTCCATGCCGTTGAGGCCGAAGGAGCCATCACCCGTCACCACCACCGCCGGGCGATCCGGATGGGCGAGCTTCCCCACGATGCCGAAGGGGATACCGCTGCCGAGGCACCCCATGAGGTTCCCCACGTTGGAGAGAAATCTCCCCGGCCCGCCGCCTCGCAGGTGCACCGAGGTGAAATAGGAGACATCTCCGCCGTCTGTGGCGTAGACCGCCTCGTCGCCGAAGACGTTGTATACCTCGCTCACCGCCTTGACCGGATGGATGGGACCCTCGGTCTGGTCCTTGAATGCGTTCTCCTCGGCCATCATGGCGACGCCGGTGTTCACGGCCTCGATCGCCCAGGCGGAATGATCGCATTTCCCGAGTTTTTCGACGATCCCCTCCAGCACCAGCCCGGCGTCTCCCACGATGCCGACCTCGTGGGGGACGTTCTTGCCCACCTCTCCGCCTGCAATGTCCACCCGGATGATCTTCGCGTTGGCGAAGATCTGCCCGTAAGACGACAGCCACGTCATGCGAAGCCCCACGATCAAGATGACGTCGGCCTGGGACGCCGCAATCGTCAGGCCCATCAATCCGCCACTCCAAAGGCTCCACTTGTGGTTGTCCGGCACCACACCCCTCGCCTCGTTAAAGAGCATGAAGGGGATATTCGCCCCGTCCACCAGCTTCCCCAGGGCCTCTCCCGCGTCCCCCCAGCGCACGCCGCCGCCGCCGATGATCAGCGGCTTCTTAGCGCTTTTTAGAAGCTTCGTCGCCTCGGCGATGGCCTTCGGGTCGCCCGCGGGCTTGTACCGTGGTTTCGTGTTGTCGGGGAACACGACCGTATCCATCTCCAGCTTGTTGCCCAGAACGTCCACCGGAATCTCCAGGTACACCGGGCCGGGACGATCGCTCAGGGCGTTTCGAAACGCCGTGCTGATGTATTCGGGAATGCGATGGGTATCGTTACAAATATACGCGGCCTTGGTGATGGACCGAAGCAGGGCGAGCTGATCCAGGTCCTGCAGCGCCCCCAGGTCGTTCTCCTTCCGGGGGCTCCTGCCGCCGATGATCAGCATCGGGATATGGGACGCATGGGCGTCCATGATGCCGGTGATGGCGTTGGCCACGCCCGGACCCGCCGTGGCGAGGCAGACCCCCAGGCTCCCCGTGGCCATGGACCACCCGATGGCCATGAACGCCGCCGCCTGCTCATGGCGCACGTCGATCACCGAGATGCCGCCGTCGATGCAGGCGTCGTAGATTTTGTCGATATGTCCGCCCGATAGGGTGAATACATTCGTGACGCCCTCGCGCTTGAGGGCCTCGACAACCAGGTGTCCTCCATGAACCTCAGCCATGCGAATATCTCCTTTGTGAATGATTTGTAAGTATTTGTATTTTATACGATACCAAAAAATATCGAAGAGTACTGTTTCTATACCATGTTTCCGAGTACACGGTCAAATAGAAACATTCAATCGTGGAAAGCGGAATTACATACAGGCCGGAGGCCTGATATTGCATTGAAAATAGAAACTCAATCTGATATCCAGAAAACACAGAAATATTGGAAAAGATCAGGCTGCAACAACGTCCGGCGGAAAATCCCCTGCTTGACACCCATCGTTCACTTCGAATATAATGCTTTTTAAAGAGTGACCTATCTATAAGGATTTCTTAGATATGACTACACAAAAATTTTATACCGGTTACATCCGTACCCTTTCGGCCGTCATCGTGATGACGGTTCTTCTGCTTGTGAGCGTCCCATCATTTGCGGATAGAGGCTCGCTGCCGATAACGACCGACGCGAGCATATCCCTCTTCGAGCCCGCCCAGCGGGGTCTGATCGCCTTCAACGGCACGGATGAGCTCCTGGTCCTGGCCACGGAGACCGGGGCGTCGAAAGAAACCGACGTGATAGAGTTTCTCCCCCTCCCTTCCCCACCCGATGCGCTGTTCGAAGCCGATACGGAGCTCTTCGAGCGGGCGTTCGACCTGATCGATCAAAACGCCCCCCGGGTATTCATCCCCTTCTACGACGAAAACGGCGACACCCGAGGTGGGGAGGAGCGGATACTTGAGGGAATCAGCGTGGTGATGACTGCCAGCGTGGGCGTGCACGACGTGACGGTGGTGGAGGTAGCGGACGCGGACGCCTTTTTCTCCTGGCTGACCGATTTTTACGCCGAGAGAGGCATCGAGTCCCTTCCCGGCTCCGCCAGGGGATTCACCGGCATCGTCGAATCGTACCTCGAACAGGATATCCGCTATTTCGTGTTCGACGTCGTCTCCCTCGACGAGACCCCCCGGGGTGTCACCCCCCTGGCGTACCGGTTCAAGACCGACAGCCTCTATTATCCCCTGGCCATCTCCTCCAAGCACAGGGGCAATGGCGTCATAGACCTGTTCCTCCTGGCCCCGGGGATCCCGAATCCCGAGGCCTTACCCGCCGGCTTCTCTTTCGCGACGTACCGCATTCCCGAAGACCAGCCGGTCCCGGAGGAAGCAGAAACGGTTGCACCGATATCGTTTCCCGTCTCCATGCCCGATCGTGTATCCCTCTGGCCGCCGCTGGCCGAGATGCTGCCGGGCTGGGAAAGCGAGATTTACTTCAACACCGTCACCTATGACGGCCCGATGAAGGCCCTGAAAGGCGACCTCCTTTTAGGACAAGACGATTTTATCAAGGCGGATTTCGATAGTGTGGCCGAGGCGATGGATGAGACGCACTCCCTGACCGGCCCCGAGGGTGAAATTGATCTCGCCCTGGTATCCTTCGACGGGGGCGATTCGAGCAGTATCACCACCGGTGGAAGCGATGACATCACCGCCCCCGCCGCCGTAGACGGCGACCCCTCCACCCCCTATACCCTCCCGGTCCTGGGAACGTGGTGGATCGACCTGGGAGAGGTCAAATCCATAGATTCGGTTGAAATCCTGGTCGCCTCGGTGGAGCCGGATATCGAGCCCTCGGGAAATACAATCTACCTGTATGTGTCTGAAAACGGGAAGTTCGAGGGCGAAGAAAAGCGGCTTGAAAAAGCGGAGGTAACGAGCCATACAAATCTTGTGGAGACCGACCCGACAGCCCTTGCCGAGCGGATGACGATTCGGGAAAAGCCCTTCGAGGCGAGATGGCTGATGATCTCGTACCCCTATTCCGAATCGATGAGCTCCCTGTACCTTTTCGAGGTGATGATCTGGACCGGCACGGGCCGGTAACCATTATAGCGGTAGAGTCAATCACCAGGGGCGAGAAATATGAAAATACTAACATTCACGCCCCAGTTGTAGCGAGCCACCACCATCCAAAAATCCGATCCTTACCGGCCAAGTAGTACTTGCTGCCTGTTTAAACCCACACGCCCCCGACTTCGCCCTGTGCGCTCGGGGGCGCTTCTGTATCTGAAATCGACCCAGTCGTCCGGCAAAGGCTGGCCTCCCTATAAGACCAAAACGTGAATCACTTGTAGTTGGGAGAGGTGTCTACGGATGCGTTACGTGAGGGGATCAAGGAGACTTGCAGGGCAAGAATAGGGAGTCCGCCTTGACGCCCCATGTGTTCCGGGTCTCCACTATAAAGACCGCCGGTCCTTGCCAGCCCAGGCAGTGCCTGACGCCGTTATCTATGTAAATTGAATCGATTGGGATTGTATGTATGTTCGTGGTAGAGTGGATCACAAGGGGTGTGTGAGAAGAGAATAATGATATTCACGCCCTTGTTGTAACTAACCACCACTATCTTGTCAGCCGGCACTGCCGGTGCCGCCGGCGTCGGTTTTTCGCTCTTTCCTGACGGGGCGACAGCGGCCGGCCTTCACCGCACCGATCAGGTCCTCCATCGTCTCGATTTCGTCCATGAAGATCGTATATGCCGCGCCCACACCCCAGGGAAAGTGGGCGTCGCTGCCGCCGATCTCCGGTATACCGTAGGGGTTGTAAAACACCCCCCTGGCGCCGTTGAACCGCTCCATGGCGTGAACCACCGTCTCGGGATAGGCGTGGGGATGGGCCAGGGCGCACAATGCGCCCAGAAACTCGGCGGTCTCCAGAACGTCCTGGACCCGGTGCCCCATGGTCCCGTAGTCCCCGGGCAGGCTGCGGAGATATTCCTCCACGTCCCGGGGATAGACCAAAAGGTCCCCCTCTATCGTCGAAACCTCCACCCCCAGGAGCATCCGTACCCCCTCGGCATGAAACGCGTCCGCCAGCCCGTTGTATCGATCGGCGGTGACGCCGTCTTCTTTCCAGCCGAAGTTATGGTCGGTTATCACCACGCCGTTCAGCTCCTCCATCGCGGCGTACCGGGGTATCTCGAAGGGATCATAGGAGGCGCAGGGCGACCCGATCGTCGTGTGCAGATGCAGGTCCCACCGATAATAGGTCGCCACCTTCGTCGTCGGATCATCATCTGTATGATGCTTTCCCATGGTATCCTTTCATTATCCGTCGGCCGTGCGGTGCACCGCCGCGGGCTACCTGAGGGTCGGGAGCGGCAGGCCGCTTACCTCCTCGGTGGCCGTGATTGAAACGTCGCTATGGGTGCGGACCAGGGATGCGGGAAACAAGGCCGTCACCTCACCGTGAAGCATTCGGCGGATAACCGCCTTCTGCCACATCCTGTTCATATAAATCATAATTCTTTTCGCCGCCATGATCTCCAGCATCCCCACGGTCACCGCCCGAGTGGGAATGTAGAAGATGCCCCCGCCGGCGGCGGTGACGGAGTTTATAGTTCTGGTCTCCCGAGAAAGGGTGAGCACCCGGGTCCCCCGCCCCATGAACTCCTCGGTCGATACCACTTCCCCCGGCTCCGGCGGCTCGTTGAACGCCAGGTGTCCGGTTATCCCCACCCCCGCGAAGGCGATGTCGATGCCCCCGGCGTCTTCTATCATCCGGGGATAGTCGTCCGGCTTCTTCGGATCGGGAAAAAGAATCCGCCGGGGATCCCACCCCGGATGACCCGCCAGGGGCTCGATGAGGGCCCGTTTCACGAAACCCCGAAACGACAGGGGATGGGATTCGGAGATATATTCGTCATCGTCGGTCAGGTATTCATCCATGAAGAAGAGCGTCAGCCCGGAAAGATGAAGCTGTTTACTCTTTGCCATCTCGGTAAAGGGTTTGTATTGTCCCACCGGCCCAACGGGCAGGATGAACGAGGTGGACGTTCCCGCCGCATTGTTCTTTTCGATTTCGTCGACCATCGCCTGGGCGAAATTTTTGTAGAGCGTCGCCTCGTCCGGCACAATCGTAACCTGAACACTCGAGCCCGTCCCCAGGTCCTCGGGGGATATCGACATGATTTCTTCCGGGGTGTTACTTGTCGTCATGTACTGTCACCTTCCGACCGTGTGGAAAAAGAGTGAGAAAATCATTCAGCTATTCATTACACCGCATTTTTCCCTTTACGTCAAGTCATCTCCTGTAAATATCATTTAGGAAAGAATTGGATTGACAGGGATGCACGGTTTGTTTAAAATTATGTCGATTTCGATTTTATTCCACACACAATTTTATATTGAACTCTCTTTTCAGGAGGAACGCACTATGTCTCCCTTGACCAAACCATTCGAAGGCGAACGAATCCCCCTCACCACCAAAATATTCTTCGGCATGGGCGATTTCTTCGGCGGCGGCTCGTTCACCCTGATGGGCATCTTCTACATGTTCTTCATGACCGACGTGGTGGAACTGAGGGCTGCGTATGCCGGCGCAATCATGCTGGCGGCAAAGTTCTGGGATGCCGTCACCGACCCGATCATGGGCCGCATCACCGACGCCACTCACAGCCGATGGGGGCGGCGGCGGATGTACTTTATAGTGGGTATCGCACCCATCGCCGTATCGTTTTTCCTGATGTGGGTGCCGCTGCAGCTCGAAAACCAGGTGGTGATGTTCATCTACTTCCTGTTCGTCCAGCTGTTGTTCCGTACCGTCTACACCATGGTAATGGTTCCCTTCAACGCCATCATCCCGGAACTGACGACCCTCTACGAGGAGCGAAACAACCTGTCGGGCATCCGGGGCGGACTCTCCACCACGTCAAGCCTCCTGTCCGCGGTGATTCCCGCCATGATCATCGCCCAGTTCACTGACAAGGGCGTGGGCCATATGGTGATGGCGGCTATCTTCGGGCTTTTCTATTCCCTTCCCTTCATCGGGGTCTTCTTCGTCACCTACGAGCGCCCGGAATACCAGAAATCCGAACTGCTTCCCTTCTGGCAGTCGTTCAAGGAATCGATGATGAATCGATCGTTTCGCCTGCTGTTGGGCCTCTACATCTTCGCGTATGTCTCCCTCGATATCCTGATGGCCACCTTCCTCTACATTCTGACGTACATCCTGGGGAAACCGAATATGGGCTCGACGCTCCTGGGCATCATGTTGATCACTCAGGTCCTTTTCCTGCCGCTGTTCGTCTATCTGGGAAACCGCATCTCTAAAAGCAAGGCGCTCCTCATCGGCCTGTGCCTCTGGGCGGTTATGATGGCTGCAGGATGGTTTCTCACCGGGGACCTTCCCAACGTGGCCCTCTATCTGTATGCATTCCTCCTGGGCATCTCCATCTCGCCGGTGGGATTCATGCCCTGGGCCATACTGCCGGACATCACCGATGTGGACGAGCTGATGACCGGCAGGCGCCGGGAGGGGATTTACGTCGGCTTCATGACGTTCCTCAGAAAAATATCCGCCGGCCTCGCCCTGGCGCTTCTGGGTTTCAGTCTCGACCTCGCGAATTACGACCCGGAATTGACGTTCGAAACACAGCATGAATCGGCGGTCCTGGCAATTCGTATCCTCTTCGCCGTCGTTCCGGTGGTGTTGATCGCGTTCTCGGCCTACTTCTCGGCACGCTTTCCCCTCACCGGATACGCACACAAGGTCTGCATGAACGAGGTGAAGCGGAGACGGGGCGAGGAATACGAGGACATGGGACTGACCCCGGACGAGAAACACGACATCCTGAGGTCCCTGGTGGGCCCGTCCTACGAGCCAAGGGATTAACCGAGCATTTCACTCCGTTTGGAGTGATCGTATGAATAAAAAGCGGGAATGGGATTATCGACCCCTTCCCGCTTTTTGTCTCTGAATACCAAGGGTAAATCAACGAGGAACCTCTCGGCAGCCCCGTTGTGTCCCGGAATTAACGGATACGGAATACCACTCTCAATATATCGTCAGCCGCGTCGCCTGTATCCAACGTCTCACCGGGTACCTCTTCGCCGCTGCCCGATGGCAGTGCAAGGTCCCGTGCCTCCTCGAAGGCCGCCCGGGCCCGCTCCGGGGATTTCATCAGGTCATAGGCCCCCGCCAGGACGAGCCGCAAGATGACCGATTCCGGATACGCCTCGATGGCCGATAGGAGATACGTCTCCTCCTCGAAGTACAGGCCGTGACACTCCAGGGCCAGGGCCGTCAGCGCCGCCGCGGTCTCACCATCAACGTCCCCGTTGCCCGCCAGTTCATTGAGCCATCCTTCCACGACGGCGTTCTCGTCTTCGGTGAGGATGTCAAACCAGGGACGATCGAAGGGGTTGGCCGAGAGCCTCAGGTTACACGCAACCACACAGAGGGTGATATCCCAGGAATACGCTATCCCCGGTACGAACCAGCATGCGTCGTCTTCCACCCGGGTTTTGGTGGTCACCGGCAGCATCCGGGTGACGGTCTCGGCCCCGTCGACGTAGAGGTGGAAAATGTAGTTTCGGCCGTTTTCCGCCAGGTTCCAGCGAAAGCTCCCGTCCCAGGCGGAGAGCCTCACCCGGCTGTTCCGGGGTGACAACAGGTACCGATCGTCACCGGACCCGCCCTGGACGCCCACGGCGAAGATCGGCTCGACCTCCCGCTTCTCGTCGATGCGGTCCCTGATGCTCTCGTAGGGCTCCCCTCTTTTTGACTCGATGGAATCCGAGAGCTCCTCCCAGGCGGTGTCGTACCAGGGGGCCACGACGTATCGTTTGGGAAAGATGAGTTCCTCCAGCGAGACGGTCGCACAGGCGGAAAGACTCCCGACGATGAGCATTACAAGAAAACAGATCGCCGCCCTTCGTATCATCGAATATCTCATACGCTCCTTATTCCATGTCCTTCTGCAGCACCCTGGCCGCCGTGAGGATCGGATCGATAGTCGGGGTAAAGGGCGGCGCGTAGGCCAGGTCCAGGTCCACGACGTCGTCGATGGCGAGACCCCCGGCCAAAGCCGCCGCCAGGATATTAATCCGATGGGCGGCGCCGTCCCGCCCGGCGATCTGCGCGCCCAGGAGACGCCCTGTTTTTCGCTCAGCCACCAGACACACCCGGATGAGTGAGCTCCCTGGATAGAGCCTCGGCTTGGAGCGCCCCTCGATGGTCCGGGTCGAGAAGTCGATCCCCGCCTGTTCCGCCTCCATGCAGCTGAGACCCGTAAAGCCCACCTCCAGGTCGAAGACCTTGAAGTGGGCGGAGCCGAAGATCCCCGGATAGGTAATGTCGCCTCCCGCGGCGTTCTCTCCCGCCACCCAGCCCTGCTTGTTGGCCAGGTCCCCCAGGGGAACGAACACAGGCTTCCCGGTGATGCGATGGCGTACCTCGCAGCAGTCCCCGGCGGCATAGATATGTTTATCAGAGGTACGCTGGTGCTCGTCGACGGTGAGTGCGCCGCTTTTTCCCAGAGTCAGGCCTGCGGCTTTCGCGATCTCCGTGTTAGGAATCACGCCCACGGAAATCAGCACCATGTCGGTGGGAAATTCCCCCTTGTCCGTCACCACAGAGATGACCATGCCGTCAGAATCAAGGGTAAAGGACGAGGCGCTTGCGTCCGGGACGAAGCGCACGCCGTTTTCCTCCACCTCTTCGATAATCATCTCGGAGATATCGTCTCCCAGGCGTATCATCGGCTTGGCGCCCCGATATAGTATCGTGTTTTGTATGCCCAGATGTCCGAAGGCCTCAGCCATCTCCAATCCGATGAATCCGGCTCCCAGGGTCACCACCCTGCTCGGCTTGTTTTGATCGATAAACCTCTTGATTTTCTCCGCGTCGGACAGCTCCTTGAGATAAAACACGTTAGGGGCATCTTCCCCCGGTATGTTCAGGCGGCGGGACCGGGCGCCGGTGGAGATGATCAGCGTGTCGTAGGGTACGGTTATCTTACGATTATTCACAATGTCCCTGATCTGAGTCTCTTTCGCCTTTGTATCGATAGAGAGCACCTCGTGATTGAGGTGGATATCGATATCATGGCCGTCCTTGAAGACCTGGGGAGGTCGCACGATGTATTTACTCAGCTCGTTTGATATGGCTACATCACCGATGTAGTAGGGCATCAGTCAGGCAGAGTAGGAAATATAAGGTCCTTTCTCGTAGATATCGATCTTGAGTGTTTTATCCACCCTACGGGCTCGGCTGGCCGCGGCGGTCCCCCCTGCCACACCTCCGGCGATCACGAGTTTTCTCTCATCGGCCATATCATCCTCCTCGTATCTATATATCCGTGATTTAACATCGTCTTCGTCCCGCCTCCGTGAGGCTTCAGCTTCCCTCGTCCGCCCTGTTTCGCCTCCATCCGCACCCACCCCCCAACGGTATAACCGCACTCCTGTGAGATGCATGTATCCCCGTGTTCAGCCGGACACCAGGCTTTGTCCCATCTTCTCGGCCTTTTTCACCGTCTTCTCCCGCTCGGGTATCGGCGTTCCCATCATCGATCCGCCGACGATGAGCCTCTGGGAGGTTCGATAGCCCGCGAAGCGCAGCATCTCGGAAAGCCTTGACTTGAAACAGCGGTATTCCCTGGACAGGGTGAACAGAAACGCCGGGGCGATGCTGCTGGTGATGTACATTCCCGGCTTCACCGGTTTATGTTTCGGTATCGGCACTCCCTTCATCCCGCCGTCCAGGGCCTTGTCGTATGCCAGGGCGGTCATGCGGTGTACCAGGGCGGTCAGCGGCGCGCTCATGGCTCCCCAGTAGATGGGACACGCCACCACCAGGGCATCAGCGGCGAGGATCGCTTCTAGGATGTCCCTCACATCGTCCTTCACCACGCAATCACCGATCGGGGCGTCCTTCTGGTTGAAGCAGTTCAGACACCCCCGGCAGTGTTTGATATTCTTGGCTGCGAGAAATATCTCCGATACCGTTACATCATCTCCATCGAATCCCTTTTTCACCATATCGATCAGTGCCCGGGTGTTTCCCTTCTCCCGATAGCTCCCGTTGATGATGAGAACATTCATGCTGGAGACTCCTTCTCAATCAATACACGGTGGCGACGACACCCGCCGGTTGAAAAACAAATCACGAAACGAGGGCATACGAATCAAACACGTACCGGCAGTATCGGATACCATCATATAAAGAGCGAAGATTATTATGGATTAAACCATCAGATGCTATTGTAGATGCTGCACCCGGTTTTTTCAAGGGTAAAACAAGTTCATTACCATGCGGTTCACCGTATTACGGAGATGCAGCTTCCCTCCAATAAAATATGACTGAATGCCGAAAATTGTTGACATGGCGGCATGGCTCTGCTATAAGCAATAACATGAAGCTTAAAGTTATACTTTAACCTTGTATAACCCTGTATTATGGATGCTTCATCCGTCTCCCGTCAGAGAACTGAGACCTTCCACCCCGTAGCGGGAGACAGTATCCGTCCGTATCCGGTCTTATCGCATTACCCCCATTTCCGAGGAGGATTTCATGTTTAAAACCGCCATCACCGAGATGTTCGGCGTCAAATACCCGGTTATCTGCGGCGCCATGATGTGGCTCTCCATACCACCGCTGTGCGCGGCCATCTCCGAGGCCGGCGGCCTGGGCAACCTCACCGCTGGTAACTACGAAACCGAAGAGGAATTCAGAAACGCCATCAACGAGGTCAGAAAGATCACCGACAAGCCCTTCTTCGTCGGCATCACGATGCTCCCGTCCCTCAGGATCACCCCGGATCACCACAAGATGTACGTCCGGGTCTGCGCCGAAGAGAAGATCGCCGGTATCGAGTTTTCCGGCTCCCCGGTGGACAAGGGCGCCGGCATGGAATACGTCGAGATGCTCAAGAAGGCGGGCGTCAAGTTCTTCCACAAGGTGGGCGCGGTGCGCCACGCCCAGCACGCCGAAAAGATCGGGTATGACGGCATCTTCGCCGCCGGCATCGAGGAAGGGGGCCATCCACTGAACGACGACGTCACCACCATGATCCTGACACCCCGCATCAAGCAGGAGGTGAATCTCCCGGTGGTGACGGTGGGCGGCATCGCCAACGGCCGCTCCATCGCCGCGGCCATGACCCTCGGGGCCGACGGTGTGATGATGGGAAGCCGATTCGTGGCCACGAAGGAATGCCCCTGCCACGATAATATCAAGCAGGAGCTGGTCAAGCGCCAGGAGTTCGATACCACCATCTTCGGCCAATCCATCGGCCTCCAGGGCCGGGCGCTGATGAGCGACGTCATCCGGGAGGTCATCTCCATCGAGGAGGCCGGCGGCGGCCTGGAAGACCTCATCCCGCTGCTGTCGGGACTGCGCATCAAGCAGGCGTGGGAGACCGGCAACGTCAACTTCGCCCCCCTCATGGTGGGCCAGTCCATCGGCCTCATCCAGGATATCCCCACCTGCAAGGAGCTGCTTGCGCGCATGGGGAAAGAGGCCCTGGAGACCATGGCGGAAGCGAACAAGAAAGTCACAAAGGAGTAATCGATGAGCGACCAGTACGTTCTGGGAGAAAAAAAAGGCAGCATATACCATATCATCCTCAATCGTCCCGAAAAGCGAAACGCCATCGCCTTCGAGATGCTCATCGCCATCTCCGAAATCCTCAATGAGATCATCGCCGACCCGGAAATCCGGGCGGTCATCCTCAGGGGCGAGGGAAAGCTCTTCTCCGCCGGAGTGGATTTCAACTCCCTGGGGATGCTCGTGGGACGGTTCATGACCGACTCCGCCGCCGGCGGAGCCACGATCCGTTCGGACATTCACAAATTCCAGCACTACCTCAACCGGATGGAGGCCATCGAGATCCCGATCATCTGCGCCATGCACGAGCGGGTCTACGGCATGGGGATTGAGCTGGCCCTGGCCTGTGACATCCGCCTGATGAGCGACGACTGCCTGTGGGGCATGCAGGAGCTGGAGTTCGGCATCATCCCGGACCTGGGCGGCACCGCCCGACTCTCCAAGATTGTGGGTCAGTCCCGGGCGATGGAGATACTCATGACCGGCCGAATGTATGAGGCGCAGCAGGCCTACGACTGGGGCCTGGTCAATCACCTCCATCCCCAGAAAGACCTGATCGCCGAGGCGGAGAAGATGGCCATGGAGATCGCGAAGATGGCCCCCATCGCCGTGGGCGCGGCGAAGAAGGTCATCAAGAAGGGCGAGGGAGTCGACCTGATGACCCACCTCGACATGGAGGTGAACCTCCAGAGCGTGCTGCTTCGCACCGACGACTTCAAGGAGGGTGTCCAGGCCAAGATGGAGCGCCGGGATCCGAATTGGAAGCGGAAATAAGCATCCATGGGACACGAATAAAACATATATTCACTACCACTCCGCGAGGTGCGTGATGATAGAAAACAAATATAAGGACATCGCCAATTTTTGCATTACCAGCATCGAGGCGATACATCGCACAGGCATCAAAATTCTCGAGATGAGAAAGTATTATGCCAAGATCATGATGCCGCTGGAGGGAAACGTCAACCACATCGGCATGATGTACGCCGGATCGCTGTTCACCATCGGGGAGATATCCGGCGGCGTCATTCACGGCGCGTCTTTTGATATCAGCAAGTTCGTCCCCATCGTCAAGGAGGTGAACATCCGCTATCGCCGCCCCGCAATGACCGACGTCACCCTGGAGGTGACCATGACTGAGGAGGAGGCGGATAAGATCCAAGCCGAGGCGGCGAAGAACGGCAAGGCGGATTTCCCCATGGAGCTGGAGATCAAGGACGCATCGGGCGAGGTGGTCTCCATCGTCAAGGGAATCTGGCAGATTCGCACCATGCCCGAGGGCATGGAGAGTCCTTTTCCGAAAATCGACTAGAGTATGATATCTCCGGCCGGTCACACCCAGCCGGAGTACATTTCCGCTCCGCCCGGCCGCGAGCGCCGTCCATCGGGCCTCACAGCCGGCACGGGCCTGTTTTTTCTACAACCACGGAGCCTGTGTATCAATGGAATTCGTAAAACTCTTCGAACCCATCACCATCAACACGCTCACCATTAAAAATCGCATCGTCATGCCCGCAATGGGGCTTCTCTTCACCGATGACTTCATGTTCAACGAGCGCTACCAGGCATACTTCCGGGAGCGGGCGGAAGGAGGCGTGGGCCTGATGATCATGGGGCCCCTGGCCATCGACCTGGTGGGGTGCGCCCCCTACATGCCCGCCCTCTTCGACGACCGAAACATCTCCACCTTCAAGTCGTTCATCAAGGACGTCAAGAAGAGGACCGGCGTGGTGGTGGGTACCCAGCTCTTTCACATGGGGCGCTACGCCTACTCCTTCGTCACCGGGAAACAGCCCATCGCCCCGTCCCCCGTGCCCAGTCGCCTCACCGGGGAGACTCCCCGGGAGATGACCAAGGAGGATATCGAGATCATCCAGGAGGCATTCGTCACCGCGGCGGTCAACGCCGTGGAGGCGGGATTCGAATACATCGAGCCGGTGGGGTGCACCGGCTATCTCATCAGCCAGTTTTTAAGCCCCTTCACCAACCGCCGCACCGATGAATACGGCGGCTCCCTGGAAAACCGGATGCGCTTCGGCATCGAGGTGACGGAAAAGATCAGAAAGGCCGTGGGTCCAGACTTCTGCCTCGGCATGCGCATCGCCGGGCACGACTTCATGGAGGGGGGCAACACCAACAGGGAGGCGGCCCTCTTCGCCGCCGCCCTGGAGAAAAAGGGGCTCGACGCCGTTAACGTCACCGGGGGGTGGCATGAAACCCGCATCCCCCAGCTCACCAGCAACGTGCCCCCTGGGGCGTATGTCTACCTCGCCCGGGGCATCAAGGAGGCGGTCTCCATCCCGGTGTTCGCCTCCAACCGGCTGGGAGACCCGGTGCTTGCGGAAAAGACCCTGCGCTCCGGTGCCGCGGACATGATCTGTTGGGGCCGTCCCCTCATCGCCGACCCGGAGCTTCCCAATAAGATCAAAGAAGGTCGCCTCTCGGAAATCGTCTCGTGCATCTCCTGCAACCAGGGCTGTTTCGACGCGGTCTTTGCCGGACAGGCGGTGCACTGCGTGCTGAATCCCCGGGTGGGAAAGGAGGCGGAATGGACCGTGGAGCCGGCGAAAAAGAAAAAGAATATCCTCGTCGCCGGCGGCGGCCCCGCGGGTATGGAGTTCGCCCTCGTCGCCGCCGGGCGGGGGCATCAGGTGACGCTCTTCGAAGCCCAGAACGAGCTGGGCGGCCAGATCAACCTCGCCACGGTCCCCCCGGGGAAGAATGAGTTCACCAAGATCGTCACCAGCATGAAAAACCGGATGGCTGCCTCCGGCGTTACTGTGAGGACCGGAACACCCCTCACAAAAGAGATCGTCGATGCCGAGAAGCCGGACCTGGTGGTGGCGGCCACCGGCGCGGAGCCGATCACGCCGCCGATCCCGGGCATCGACAAGCCCCACGTGGTGGGAGCCTGGGACGTTCTGGCCGATCGGATCCCGGATATCGGTGACGATGTGGTCATCATCGGCGGCAGCGCCACCGGCTGCGAGACCGCCCACTACCTCGCCTCCCAGGAGATGATGGACTACGATACCTTCAGCTTTTTGATGTACCACAACGCCGAGGACCCGGTGTACGCCATGGAGCTCTTACACCGCACCCAGAGGCGTATCACCGTGGTGGACATGGTCGACCGCCTGGCGAACAACGTGGGCCGGACGGCCCGGTGGTCGCTGATGAAGAGTCTCCGGCTCAGCGGCGTCGAGCTTCGGCCGTCGACACAGGTCAAGGAGATCACCGACGACGGCGTCGTGGTGGAGTCGGACAAGGGGACCGAGACCATCCCCGCGGACACGGTGATCATCGCCGTGGGGGCGACGCCGATGAAGACCCTGGCCGACGAGCTTTCTTCCACGAATGTCCCGGTCGTCGTCATCGGGGACGCGGCGGAGCCTCGAAAGATCGAGGACGCCATCCGAGAGGGATTCCTGGAGGCCCGAACGATATAGCAGACTGCACCATTTCATCCGAAACAGTGTTGCTTTTTCACCCTCGCTGTGGTACCAAAGGGGAGCGGAGGGGTGTGAGGGGTGGATTGGAACCCGAACGTGGGGTCGGGAATGGTGGGGATACGGATGTATTGAGAGGGCCGTCCGCGCGTCGGCGGAATCATTCAGGAGGAACTTGTATCCCGGAAGAATCTCCTCACATCGACAACATCACACAAAGATAATTCTATAATTTATTCAATCACCCGTATCGGAACTGGAGACATACCATGACCAAAAAATTCGACGCCGTGGTCATCGGCGCCGGGCTGGGGGGAATGTCCGCGGCGGCTATGCTGGCAAAAAACGGGAAGTCGGTGATGCTTCTGGAGCGGCACAACATCCCCGGCGGCTACGCCACCTCCTTTCGCCGCGGCAGGTTCGAGTTCGATATCTCGCTCCATGAGCTCTCCGGAGTCGGAAGCCCCGAGGCGAGGGGGGCCCTCTATCCCTATCTCGAATCCCTGGGCGTGACCGAAAAGGTAGAATTCATCCCCATGGATACGCTCTACCGGGTCATCGACGGAGACCTGGACATGACGGTTCCCGGGGGACGGGACGAGTGCCATGAATTCTTCATGGAAAATTTCCCAAAGGAGGCCGACGGCATCGAGAAGTTCTTCGATTCCATGGAGGACTTGATGAAGGATTACGGCGGCGTCGTCGGCGGCGCGTCAATGGGCGCCGATGACCTCACCCCGGAAAAATTCCCCAACTTCATCAAATACGGTATGAAGACCTACGGCGAGGTCCTGGACAGCTTCATCACGGACCAGGATTTGAAAAACGCCCTCTCCCCCTACTGGGGCTACGGGGGACTCCCCCCGTCCAAGCTCCCCTTTCACCTGATGGCCTCCATCTGGGAGGCGTACCTGATCGCGCCCCCGGCCCACATTCGGGGCCGCTGCCAGGCGCTGTCCAATGCGTTTGTGGAAGTCGTCCTGGAAAACGGCGGTGAGGTAGTCTTCAACTGCGGGGCAAAGAAGATCCTCACCAGCGGGGACAAGATCACCGGCGTCATCACCGACGACGATCGGGAGATCACAACCTCGGTAGTCGTCTCCAACGCCAATCCCCTCTCCACCATGATAGACCTGGTGGGCTTGGAAAACACGCCGAAAAAATTCATGCGGGATCTCAACAGTCGCATCGTCGGCTTTTCCACCTTCAATGTCTACCTGGGTCTCGACTGCCCGCCCGAGGAGGTGGGCACCATGGTCCACGAAAACTTCCTCAACATGGGCGGAGACATAGAGGCCATCTGGGAGCGGGGATTCACCCTTGATCCCCCCGAAGGCGTGCTCTTCACCAACTACAACGCCACCGATCCGGAGTTTTCCCCCCCGGGGACCACAGTGGCGGTGCTCCTGTCGGTCTGCTACGCCCGCCCCTGGTACTACATCCCCCCGGATCAGTACGTCGAAACAAAAAACGCCTATGCCGAAGCGCTGCTGGATGTAACGGCAAAACACTTCACCGGCTTTCGGGATCACATCGAGGTGATAGAAGCTTCCACCCCGGTCACCAACATGCGCTATACCGGCAATCCCGGCGGTACGATCTACGGATTCGACCAGTACCTCTCCGATTCCGGGATGCTCCGCATGCGGCATAAGGGACCCATTGACGGCCTCTTTTTCGCCTCGGCGTGGACCATCCCCGGCGGCGGCTACCAGCCGTCTATCATGGCGGGCTCCATCGCCGGTGGTAGGGCCCTGGCCAAGCTCGCTAAGGGATAGGAGAGCGTCATTCGGAATTCCTTCCGGGCCTTTGCCAAATGGGACAACACCGGGATATACCGAATTTTACAGAATACCGTGATATCAGATTGATCGAGTTATGATAAAGGAGTTTTATTGATGCCGAAAAAGTATGATGCGGTGGTTATCGGAGCCGGTCTGGGCGGGCTGTCCGCGGCGACGCTCCTGGCACGAAGCGGGAAGTCAGTGCTGCTTCTAGAGCGGCACAACATCCCCGGAGGATACGCCACCACCTTTTGCCGGGGCCGCTTCGAATTCGACATCTCGCTGCACGAGCTGTCGGGCATTGGCCCTCCTGAGGATCGGGGCGACCTTTATAAATACCTGGAGATGGTGGGCGTCACCGAGAAGCTCAATTTTCTCCCCATGCCGGACCTCTTTCGCGTGGCAGACAACGATATTGACATGACAATTCCCGCCGGGAGGGATACGTCCCAGGAATACCTGATGGACCAGTTCCCGAAGGAGGCGGAAAAGATCGATACATTCTTTGAGGTCATGCGGGACGTGATGAACGACTTTCGCGGGATCCTGGGCGGCGCGGCCAACCCGGGGGCGGATCTCTCGCCCGATAAATTTCCGGGTTATGTGAAGTACGGGATGAAGCCCTGGGGCGAGGTGCTCGACGGCATGATCGAGGATGACAAGCTCAAGAAGGTGCTCTCGGCATACTGGGGATACCTGGGCCTTCCTCCCTCGAAGCTCCCCTTTCACCTGATGACCGCCGTGTGGGAGTCGTTCCTGGATACCCCCCCGAACCACATCCGGGGCCGCTGCCAGGCGCTGTCCAACGCGTTCATCGAGGTGATCACCGAACACGGCGGCGATGTGAAATTCAACTGCGGCGCGAAGAAAATCCTCACCGACGGAAAGTCGATCTCCGGCGTCATCACAGACGAGGACGAGGAGATATCCGCGAAGGTGGTCATCTCCAACGCAAACCCACACACCACCCTCATCGACCTGGTGGGTATGGAGCACGCGCCGAAGAAGATATTAAAAGATATCACGAGCCGCGTGCCCGGATTTTCCACCGTGAACCTCTACGTGGGGCTCTCGTGTCCGCCGGAGACCATTGGCGCTGCGGTCCACGAAAACTTCATCAACATGGCCGGGGACATCGAGAACATGTGGGAGGAGTCGTTCACCCTCAAGCCCCCCAAGGGATTTCTCCTCACCTGCTACAACGTCACCGACCCGGAGTTCTCGCCACCGGGAACCTCCGTCGTGGTCATTACCTCCTCGGCCTACGCCCGGCCCTGGTATCTGCTCCCCCCGGAGCGCTACGTGGAGGAGAAAAACGCCTACGCGGCGGCGATCCTGGACATCGCCGAGGAATACTACCCCGGCTTCAAGGAGCACATCGAGGTAATCGAGGTGGCTACCCCCATCACGAACATGCGCTACACCGGGAACCCGGGCGGTGCCATATACGGCTCCGAGCAGTATCTGTCCGACTCGGGCATGCTCCGGCTCAGGCACAAAACCCCCATCGGCGGGCTCTTTTTCGCCTCGGCCTGGACCATCCCCGGCGGGGGCTATCAGCCATCCATATCATCCGGGTCCATCGCCGCAGGCCGGGCCCTGGCCAAATTGTCATAAAAGAGGACCGATATCATGAAAATAAGCGAATTTTTAAGTCACGTGGAAGGATTCAACGAGACCGTCGCCGAGCGGGAGGTACTCAAGCGGGTCATGGGGGACATCACCATTCCCAAGGAGTTCGCCAAGAGCTTTGTCGAGCAGCTCCACCCGGAGAAGATCCCGGCGAAGGTGGTGGACATCATCGAGGAAACCCCCACCGCCAAGACCTTTCGCCTGGCCCCGAAGAGCGGTTACCTGCCGCCGTTTCGGGCGGGCCAGTATGTCACCTGGGAGGTGACCATCGGCAAGGTGAAGACCGGCCGGGCCTTCTCCATCTCGTCACCCCCGAACCAGCGGGGATTTTACAACATCACGGTCAGGAGAATGCCCGAGGGATTCGTCTCTCACTACCTGATGGACGACGTGAAGATCGGGGACGAGTTCACCCTCCGGGGCCCTGCGGGTACGTTTTATCACGAGTCCCTCACCGACGGGAAAGACCTGGTGTTTCTGGCCGGCGGCTCCGGCATCACCCCATTTCGCAGCCTCATCCGGGAGACAGCGGAACGGGGACTCGACTACAACATCTGGCTGATCTACGGCAGCCGCACCGAGGACGACGTGATCTTCGGCGACGAGCTGAAGGCCATCGCCGACAAACACAAGAATATCACCGTGGAATACGTCATCAGTGAGCCGGGTAAGAACTTCAAGGGCGTCACCGGCTTCATCACCAATGATGTCATCAAGAAGATCGTGGGCAATGTGAAGGGAAAGACCTTCTACATGTGCGGCCCCGAGGCGATGTATCAGTTCTGTGAGCCGGAAGTGGAGAAGCTGAAGGTCCCCCGGAGAAAATTCAAGATCGAGTCCTACGGCCCCCCGGCGGACGTCACCAAGGAGGCGGGCTGGCCGAAGGAGATCAAGGCCGACGACGAGTTCACGGTGAAGGTCAACGGCGAGAAGACCATAAAGGTCAAGGCGGGAGAGCCGCTGCTCAACAGCCTGGAGCGAAACGGCCTGGTGGCACCATATCTCTGCCGGAGCGGCGAGTGCAGCTACTGCCGCACAAAGGTCGTCTCCGGGAAGGTCTTCATGCCCGACCGCGTGCCGGTGCGGGAGGCGGACCGGTGGTACGACTACGTCCACGCATGTCTCTCCTACCCGCTGTCCGACCTGGAGATCAGGTACTGATTCCCGATATCGAGACTTCGATCATACGAAATAGAGCGGGCGTGTCGACGGACACGCCCGCTTTGCATTCAGGAACTACTTACATTCACACCGTCCCCGGCATCTTCCATCGGGCGACTCCCGCCTTCGATTCGGATGCCGGTTTCCCGTGCCCGTTATGACATCATCGTCCCTCAGGAAAGTGTAATGGACTCCCCGGCAACGAAGACCTTCTCGATATTGAAATCGGAATCCAGGACCAGGAGGCTCGCCTCCTTCCCCACGGTGATGCTCCCCAGGCGATCATCGACCTTCAGGAGCCGGGCGGGGGTCAGGGACGCGGCCCTGAAGACGTGGGCCAGGGGGATGGAGGTCTTCGTGGCGAGATTCCTGATCCCGGCCATCTGGGGGCTTGCACTCCCGGCCAGTACGTCGGTCCCTGCGATCATCACCTTTCCGTCCCCCACCAGGCACTTGATGCCGAAAAACTCGTATTCCCCGTCGGGAAGCCCCACCGCCCCCACGGAGTCCGAAATCAGCACCATCCGGTCCGGCCCCTTCAGGCGATAGATCATTTCAACGATCGGCATGGCCAAATGGAAGCCGTCGCCGATCGACTCCGCATAGAGGCTGTCCAGAAGCAGCGCCGCCGCGATCACCCCCGGCTCCCGGTGATGCAGGGGCCGCATGGCGTTGAAGGTATGGCACGTCAGCTGAAGTCCCCTGGCTGTCGCCTCGACGATCTGGTCAAACGTGGCGTCGGTATGGACCGCCCCGGCGATAATATTCTGCACCGTCAGATCCTCGATCAGCTCCATGCCGCCGGGGATCTCCGGGGCGAGGCTCATGATCTTCACTCGTCCCCCGGACGCGTCGACGTAGGCGTCGATGTCCCCGGAACCGCGGCGGTACTCCCGGATGGAATCCTGTCGCTGGGCCCCGGCCCGCTGGAGCGACAGATACGGCCCCTCCATGTGGACGCCCAGTACCTTCGCCCCGGAAACGGAATCGGCCGCTCTGGAGATAGTCTTGAGGACCCCCAGGGTATCCTCGAGGGGAGAGGCCCCCACGGTGGAAAGAAATCCGACGGTGCCGTGGCGGGCCAGGGCCAGGGACATCTCGGCCATCCCCTCTTCCGTCGCCATCTCGCTCATGTGGCCCGCCGCGCCGTGAATATGGATATCTATGAGTCCCGGCGCGATGTATCGACCCCGGGCGTCGATGGTCTTTGCTTTCTTCCCTTCCAATCCCCGCCCCACGGCACCGATGACATCCCCGGCAATCAATACGTCCATGTCTCTTTCCAGTCTGTCGGGCAGGATCACCGTCCCGCCCTGAATCAGTGTATCGGTCACAACATCCTCGCTTATATGTCTGTTTCGGAAGAATCGGTCAGCATTTTTTCCGCTCCGTCTATGAGGCTGTCTATCGATTCAGCATCGAGGACGGACATCATGGATTCATATTCCATATCGTCCCTGTGCCCCGGCTTCGACCGTGCCAGGTAACCGAAATAGTCCCCGGCGTACCCGCACACCATGAGCGGACCGTCTTTCGCCTGTTTCAATTCGAGAGAGGTCTCGGACATCACCTCACCGGGGAAAAAAACAATGGCAAGTCCACCGATGACGACCAGGGTCACAGGCGCGTCCATGGATCGATCCCCGAAGTGGGCGGACGGGCCCCCCATGCCGGAAAGCAAGAGCGACACCAGCGCCCCCTCCCGCACCGCCTCCAGTCGCCGGAGCCGCCCCGGGTCGGCGCCTGCGTTCCGCTCCCGGGTAAGATTCTCTTCGGCCCCTTCAAATGCCCTCCGGGCGGTGTTCGGTTCCGGATACTCCCGGTACGCCACCGGGACGGTCTTTTTCGTAACCGACACCCCCCGGCCGTCGATTAGTTCTTCGTGCTTCCGGGCCGTTCGGACCGCATCGGCCAGTATTTCCCCGAAGCGCTCCCTCTCTGTTTCCCTCTCCGTATCGCTCCTGGTAAATCGTGTGCTCACGTCTCCTGAGCCGCCGTTGAGGAACAGGGTGACACCCCCCTCCCCATCCAACCGGGAGAGCCCCGCTCCGACGAAATCCGACGAGAACCGGAGGTTGTCCGGCCCCAGCACCGTGGGATGGCAGCCGTAGTTGACCAGCCCGGCGACGGTTTTGCCCGATTCGGTCACGAACCGGACGGATACCAGCCTGTCGTCCACCGCCCGGTCCGGCTCGTTTCGATGGGTCCCGAGGCCGTATACCTCGGCGTCTCCGACCATGAGGAGAGTCGGCACCGCCCGCTTCGGGAGCTCTCGGGCGGCCTCCACGGTTTTTTCAACCACCCGGGCAAAGTATCGCTCCTCGCCGTCCCCCTCCCACCCAACCTGGGTCGAGCGAAACACCCCCGGTCCCGAATGGGTGTGGATGGCCCAGACGACGACGCGCTCAGGCGCCACGCCAGCTGCATCGCCGATCGCCTGGGAAAATCGATCGCTCCACGCGCCCATCACGTGGATGAAATCGAGGGACACCAGGAGGGCCTTTTCATCCCCGTTTTCCACGTAAAGAAGCCGGGCGTATATCGGGTCCAAAACATCCTGGGAGACACCCTGACGGAGCAGGTACCCCCCCAGGGGGCTTCCGATATCTGGGGTGATCTCCACGGCGATCGCCGCCGCACGGAGTGTATCGCGAGTGAAATTGTCATTCATATGCGATCCACGAGAAACACACAGGTCTCACATCTAAAAAAAAAGGTGATTGCTCAAAGTTTGGCCAAAAATCTGTAAGATATTTGACGATGATCGGGAAGATATCTTCCCTTCTATGGTTGTACCTGAACTCCATTTCTTTGAGGTAGAGAGGGAATCGCCGTGG